>Ga0123353_10000121_pt1 | contig 93049 bp, 65 predicted proteins | sample TergutLab28metaG_3_FD_92763 | JGI IMG/M metagenome (GOLD analysis project Ga0123353, IMG submission 92763) | Labiotermes labralis P3 segment gut microbial communities from Petit-Saut dam, French Guiana - Lab288 P3 | ecosystem: Host-associated > Arthropoda: Insects > Digestive system > Gut ...
AGCGGCTATCTTTTGAGCGTTCCACAAAGTCGCACTTTTGTCTCAAGTTTTTCCTTGATTTGACCGATGCAACGTACCACATGTTACGGTCGCAGGGATGACCGTGTTTTGTCGCTTATTTCCATGAGATCAAAAGGAATCGTGAACGTTTGTCTGCTCGCGTTGCCCTGCATTTTGTTGAGCGGCTGCTTGAGTTTGCAATTTGGTGGCAAGACTCATAATTGCAACGGTTCGACAGAAACGATGGCGGCAAATGCACGAGTCGCCCAACTGGAAAGCCGAATCAATGCGCTGGAACACTACGCAGGCATCACACCGCCAGCACAGTCGGCAGTCTCGGTAGCGTCGTATCAAACTGAACATGGCGGAGTCCAAGTAAGGAAGGTGGAAACGATACCTTCGGTTTCCGTTCGATGACAACGCACTGCGTTTCATTTTTTTCGATCTTGAAGGTTTGCATACACTCAATTCAGGCGTTCGATTTCTTCGGGGGTGAGACCGGTTATTTCGGAAATGGTTAAAATTCCCGTGTTTTTGTGTGCCGAAAAACTACCGCATGTAGATGGGCAATGCTCCATGTTCAAGTTGCAGAATTGTCAGGTTGATCGACGTAGTATAAACTTTGCCGATGTATCCCTGCGACCACGAGCCATCACTGCTTGCCTCGCTGATCAAACGTGTGAACAGTTTATTGCGGTACTCCTCCCACTCTTTGCCCCCCTGCCGGAATTTGACCTGCGCATAGTAATAGTGAGCATAATGCCAGTGTCCGTCGCTGATGTTGCTGACGTTTCCCAAATTCCGATCACAGTATTTCAACAGGTTTGGTACAAACTTGCCGTCGTATTCTCCGGCATTGAATAAGCATGCAATCGCTGCCGCGCTAATCGGCGGACGACCACCACCGCCATGAATGTTGTATTGAACACCGCCGATTCCATCTTGAATCGAACAGCGATGAATGTAGGCGATTGCTCCGTCGATGATTTCCTTCGGCACGGGAATGCCGGCATTTTTACAGCCGCGAAGAGCCTGGACCTGTGTGATTGTCGTCGAACCTTCATCGAAGTCGTTGCCATCTTTGGCACTGACATAACCCCAGCCGCCTGCCTTCGTTTGGGCTTGACCACAGAACTGCACCGCCTTTGTCATCACGTTGATCAATTCTTCCCGGCGTGATTCGTCTTCCTCTTCGCCAAATACCTGCGACAGAAAAAGGAGCCCAAAACCATGTCCGTAGGTATATCGGTCATCACTGTCGGTGCCGATTAAGCCATTGGGTCTCGCCGTTTTCAGGAGATAATCAACGGCATCCCGAATGTTCGAGGCGTATTTTCCTTGGGTGGTGGTCGAACCTTCGGCGAGCAGAGCAATCCCTGCCATCCCGGTCATTGCAGACGGATACATACCATTGACATCCCAGTTCCCGCGTCTGGATTGATTGTTTGCCAGCCATTCAAGTCCCCGCGAGACTACTCGATTCCAAGATTCGTCGGAGACCTGACCGTAAAGCATCGCCGAACAGTGCATCGCCATACACACGATAACCCCATAAACATAAAATCGTATCATTGGTTTTTTATTGTCTATGAAAGTAATCCAAGATTGTGAAGAATTGTGCGGTACTCCTCTTCGGTCATTGGACAATCAGCCAAACGCATGGCGAGATTCTATCGCAGAATCATTCTAGGTAAAACCGGAATGTCCGTCAAGGGCTAAACGGGACAGGATTCTCTCTTCTTACATGCCTGTCATTTGAAAGATCGGAAGCAGGAGTGCGAGCACAATGAAAAGGATTACCGATCCCAGTAGGATCAACATCAGCGGCTCGATGAACCGGACGGCTAAATCCAAAGTCCGCCAGTTTCGTCTTTCCAGGGAATCGGAGATTTCCACTAAAACGGTATCTAATGTATTCGACTCTTCGGCGACGGAAATCATTTCGACGACCACCTGTGGAAAACAGCCCGACCTTGCCAAAGGTCCTGCCAAACGTGAGCCGCCGCTGATATTTTCCGACGCATGGTGAATCGCTTCCGATAATATCTTGTTGCCTGCTGCTCCCGCAGCAATTTCCAATGATTTTACGATGGGTACACCGTTGCGTAGTAACGTTCCTAATACCCGACAGAGGCGGGCAACCGCAAAGCCTTCGTAAACTTTTCCGGCGACGGGAACTCGCAATTTGAAGCGATCTACGATCTTGCCCCCTTTTTCAGTGCTGGACCAGATGCGAAACCAAATAAAACCGGCGACGGCAATGGGAATCCCCACCGCCAAAATGTATTTCATGTCCGCCGAAATGCGGAGCAAAACTACCGTTGCTGCTGGAAGAGTTCCCTGTTTTCGCATGCCTTCAAAAAGCGAGGCAAAATTGGGAACGACAAAGAGCATAATTACCGTAACGACAACAATGAGAAAAATGAGAAGTATGATTGGATAAGCCAATGCACCGACGATTCTGCCCTTCAAATCGTCCTGCATTTCAGTGTAATCGGCAATGTGATTCAGTGATTCTTCAAGGAATCCTCCTTCCCCACCTGCCTTAATCATTTGTACGCCCATGTCTCCGAACACGACTTGATACCGTGCCATCGCTTCGGAAAGAGTTTCTCCTGCCTCGACCCGACGATAGACATTGTCGAGCACGAATTTCAGATTGTTGTTCGACGTTTGATTGTGTAGAATTTTAAGAGACCGCAACAGAGGCACTCCGCTTTTCAGGAGGTCTGCTAGTTGGGAATAAAATCCGGCAAGCAACTGTCCGCCGACTCGCCGGACTTTTCCGGTGGTCGCCTGCCGCAGCACCGACTTGATTTCCAGCGGAAACAAACCGGCGGCAGTCAGAGCGGCGGCGGCTTCCGCCTCGGTGGCGGCATCGGTCTGTCCTTCGATTTTCGCCCCTTGCTGGTTTCGGACAATATAACGGTATTCCGGCATGGACTATCCCGAATCGGATCATTATGTTCCTTATTCTAGCACATGGCCGACGTTTTTCAACACGAACTCTGCCGTCAGACCGGAATGGTTATCAAAAAGTGGGTTTTCGCTCTTTACAAAAATTGCAAAATAATGTAGAATCAAGGAGTTGTCTGGGGGGGAAATGTCAGCGTTTCGCAGGTTTTCCCGTTATCTTCCATTCCGGCAAACACAAGAAACGAATCGGAAATCACGTTCCTCTGACGTTTGAAGATTGCCGGGACTTTTCTGATTAACGGTGATGATCTCATGAAAAATGTTTCCCAAGGCTGGAAAGAACAAATGGTACCGGTAATGTTAATTACCATTACCTTGCTGTTTATTGCCCTCTTTCTTGTGATGCCGCTTGCCTCTGTTTTCGTCGAAGCCTTCCGCAAGGGACATGAGGTTTATTTCGCCAGTTTCAAAGGGGAATATGCTTGGTCGGCAATCTCTTTGACTATTGTTTGTGCGTTGATTGCCGTACCGCTTAATGTTGTCTTTGGTGTCGTTGCCGCATGGTGCATTACCAAATTTGAGTTTCGAGGTAAAAACGTACTGATTACGTTAATTGACTTGCCTTTTGCCGTCTCGCCGGTCATTGCCGGTTTGGTTTTTGTGCTTGCTTTCGGTCAGTCGTCGAAACTGGGAGCATGGCTGATGGCACACGGCTGCCAAATTATTTTTGCTCCGCCCGGAATTATTCTGGCAACGATTTTCGTAACCGTCCCATTTGTTGCCAGGGAACTGATTCCACTCATGCAGGAGCAGGGAACGCTCGAAGAAGAAGCCGCCGTATCGCTCGGAGCAAATGGTTGGAGTATTTTCTGGCGGGTCACATTGCCCAATATCAAGTGGGGCTTGCTGTACGGCGTGATCCTTTGCAATGCGAGGGCGATGGGGGAATTCGGGGCGGTCAGCGTTGTGTCAGGGCACATTCAGGGTTCGACAATCACGCTACCGTTACACATTGAAGCGTTGTATCAAGAGTACAATACGGTTGCAGCATTTTCTCTTGCAACGATCCTCGCTTTGCTCGCAATCGTTACGCTCATCGTTAAATCTATCGTTGAGTGGAAAGTCAAACGAGATAGGGATGTCGGTCAGTTCAAACTGTAAATGGGGTAAAATCTTGCAAAAACTTTCCACAAACCTCTTCCGATACAGGGCGGAAACAAGATCAGCCAAAATAGCGACTTATTGACGTTTCGCAGTATAATACGACAATGTAACGTAGGGAAACCTTATTTCTACCTTAAAATGCTCTTCACCGTTACGTTTTTCCTGTTTTGGATCATTTTTGTGATCGTCGTGATTCATTACGGTGCATTATTTCTGTTCCTGCGCTGCCTAAACCGGACGGAATGGCAGAAGCCCCAAGCCGATTTCATTCCGAAAACAAGGGTGCTTTTTCCTCTTCGCGGAGCGGACCCGTCGCTTTCCCGAAGCCTCGAAAAGGTTTTGACCCAAGATTATCCGAACTACCACGTCCAGTTTATTCTCGATTCCACAGAAGACCCGGCATTGCCCTTTGTTGAATCTGCAATCAAGCAATGGGGAGAAAGAGAAGGAAAGCAATTCGCCGAAATCAAAATAATGGATGAGCACTTTTCGACATGTGCGCTCAAGTGTTGCGCACTGTATCATGGCATTACCGATCTTGATCCCTCTTTTGAGGCGGTCGTCATTCTTGATGCCGACACCAATCCGCCGGGCGATTGGCTCAAGCGGCTGGTCGAGCCACTTGCTGATCCCCATTTCCCCGTAGCAACCGGTCTGCGTTGGTATGTTCCCGATCAAGCCAATGTCGGCTCACTCGTTCGATACCTTTGGAATGCTGCCGCCGTTGTTCAACAAGCCTTATACCGAATTCCCTGGGGAGGCTCACTGGCTTTCCGCCGTGATTTTTTAACCGAAAGCAACCTGTTGGAACAATGGAAACATGCCTTTTCCGACGACACATCGGTTACGTCCGTTGTTTGGCAAGCCCGAAAAAACGTTGCCGTTGTCCCTTCGCTTTTTTTAGTCAATCGGGAAAGTAGCGGTCTCCGCCCCTTTCACCGCTGGGTCAAGCGGCAAATGTTGTGTGCAAAGTTATACCATCCGGCTTGGGGGGCAATTCTTAGTCAAGCCATTTTAATCACATTACCACTGCTTTTGCTCGTTGGTACTTTCGTTGCAGGATTGATTCTACAAGACCGACAGGTTTTTCATTGGAGTTTGATTGCTTTCATTTTCTATTGGGCAGGTGTATTCGGCACCGTACCGATTATGGAATCCACCATCCGACGGATTGTTCGGCAACGTGGCGAAACGGTTAAAGACTGGTCTCTTTACCGAGCAATGTTGACGTTTGCTATGATACCGGTAACACAGGCAACGTACACATCGGCACTCTTTTGGTTACATTTTCTCCGTCGAGTCGAGTGGCGTGGAATCGAATACGAGATCACGGGAAGGCAAATCCGGTTGGTCGAGTACAAGCCGTACACTGCCAACCCTGCTGAAGAAGAGGAAGGACATTCCTTGTGAACATTCCAAAGAGCCGATGTCCACGAACGGGACAACCTCGTCTCTGAAATCGAGCAAACCGGACAAGAGTTCAAACGCCAAGTTATCCGGCAAGTCCCCGAAACTGCCAATGGTTGCGTCGCCTCCATTGCCCAATCCGCCGAAAAACAAAAAAACACTCCAAATCGTGAACGCTTGACAAAATTGCAAATTCCCCTGTCCCACGCCTTGAAAACATCCCGTTTTTGGTGTAGGATTATACCCAATCGATTTTTCACAGTTCCCTGTTTCTATTGTTGCCGGAGTAACAATTATGCGAGCCTCACTTTACCGAAAAGTTTTTTATATTGTTGCACTTGTCTTTCTGGTTATTCTGCTCTACATTGTCGGTCGTCCTGCGAGGGTGATTCAGGCAGGGGGCGATGTTCGGCAAGACACAGGCGGTTTGCTTGCCCAGTATCGCATCGAAAAAGGATTGACCGAATCGCAGATCGGAGAAATAGATCCCGCCAGTAGTACCGTTAAATTGGCAACCTTCGGCATGCGAGGGATCGCCGTTGCGTTGCTTTGGCATCAGGCAATGGAACAACAGAAACGGCACGAGTGGAATGACGTGGTCGCGATTGCCAACCAAATCATCTTTTTGGAGCCGCACTTTATCACGATCTGGGATTTCCTCGGTTGGACGCTGGCGTACAATGCTTCCGCTGAATTCGACGATTACCGCGAACGGTACCGCTGGGTAATTCGCGGGATTGATTTTCTCATCACCGGTGTGAAGAGGAATCAACGAGCCCCCAAACTTTATAAACATGCAGGCTGGACGATTTCCCAAAAAATCGGAATTGCCGACGAAGTGGAACAGTACCGCCGATTGTTGAGGGACGACGAGGCATTTGGTTTGCGAAACGACTGTCCGCTTCCTTCGGATCGGGATAACTGGATGCTTGGTCGCCGCTGGTATCATCAAGGGGAACAACTGGTTCTTGATGGTGTCAGCCTGGGCAATGAGTCCGATTTTGTCTTTTTTTCCAATTCACGGCTCAATTTGTTCAATTATGCCAAATGGAAGCGCAAAGACGGCATTTTCGGTGAGGAGGCGATTCGGGCTTGGGACAACGCCATCACCGAATGGAAGGAATTCGGCAAAATGGAGTTGGGGACGGCAATTCCTGATGATGGCACATACAGAATGACCAAAACGAACAAAGCCCGGCGTGCCAAATTGGAAACGGTCGATATTGTGGCAGAGGAAGAAAAAGCACTGCTTGCCGAATTGAATGAAATTGTTCCTGACTTAAAGCAAACGTTAATCATCACCCGTTGGCAACAACTGGGCGAAACGCCGGGACAGCAGGGATCGTTGCTTCTGCTCTTGAAAAGAGCCTCTGCATTGTCCAGTACGTACCATCCGGCTGAGGAACTCCAAATGATTCGGCAATGGTTGGACGAGAACGAACCGGACTGGCAGACTCGGCTGACCACTGACCGGAACGTATTGATTCCCGAAGATCAGTCGGAACTGCGGAAAATCCCGTCGATATTTTTGGATGAAGAGGAACGTGCCACGTTGAGTAAGATCGACGGCGAAATCGGTCAGGTTTCACAACGTTCGCTGGAAATACTTCGGCTTACTCCACAAATGTTAGTACAGGAGATTCAGGAATTGGATGTTTCCCGCGATCTGAAAAACAGGGCAAGGGATATTGTTGCCGAATTGGATACGCACAAGGATCGGATACGCATGTCTGACCTCTTCCGTGGGATTCTTAATTATGAGTCCCGATTCAAGGATGTGGCGGTTGAACGTACTCAACAGGCGGATGATGCTCATCGCCTTCGGTATGAAGCGCGAAAAGCCTATTACGCAGGTCAACTTGCCGATTCGCTCAGCGGCTGGATTGATGCCATGCGGAAGTGGGATGAACTCCTCGATCTCGAAGAGTTTAAGGATAGAGCAACCGATGGCGACTTCACCAAAGGTAACATTGACATTGTTGAAAAATTCCTGATTATTCTGGACGATTCCAATAAAATCTTTTCGGATGTTTCCGATGATCCTGTACCGCTCCGCCGTGTGATGTGGCATAGGGTATTCTATGGAGCGGGAGAGGTAGACGAAATGATCGATGCGCTGGAATACGCCAAAAAAGAGTACGAGCAAGCCCTTGCAGAGACGGAAGAAACAAAACGGAGAGAAGGTTTGGAAAAAGTGGAAAATTATTTCCTGACCGTTGCCCAACGTTTCGACAACATCAATGGTCGTGAAAAATTCATGGGACATGCCCCATTTCTCGATGTGCGGGACCGCATCATCGAGTCTGCCGCCTGTTACATCAGGGCTTTGGAGAAACAGGGCAAACCGCTTCCTGAACCGTTGGTTCTTCGATCTTACGTCGAGTTGATGCTCAAACATGATCCGGCTGTTGCATCGGCGAATGAAATGCTGATCGATGCACTACCGCTCATTCGGGACAAAAAGTATGACGAAGCACTATCGGTACTTGATGGTGCGGCATCGGCTTGGCAGACGATTTTGGAAAAGTATCCTATCATTGCTCACGATCCGACGAATTCGGCATATGATGATGTAGTCCGACTGACAATGCAGTATGCCGAGGCGTTACAGGCACAGGAAAAGCCGATCCCTGACGAGTTTCCATTAAAGACGTTTTTGAAATAAGGATTCAGGAATCGGAAGACAGGAGTCAGAAGTGATTACTGGTGGGTTTATGCTCACCGCTCTTGTCTCTTGTCTCCTGTTTCCTGACTCCTCCCCATGCACTGCACTTGGACAGACAATCTGCGTTTTCGTTCGGAACTGTTACGGAATGTCCGACAGTTCTTTTATGACCGGAGTTTTTGCGAAGTGCAAACGCCGGTTCTTTCCGCCGATACTGTTGTTGACCTCCATCTTGACCCTCTCGCCGTTTCGGAAAGGTCGTTACCGATCAACCATCACAACAGGAGAAGGTACTATCTCCAGACATCGCCCGAATTTGCCATGAAACGGCTACTCGCGGCAGGACTAGACCCTATTTTTCAAATCGCTCCTGTGTTCCGATTGGGAGATCGCGGGCAATTTCACAACGTCGAATTTACGATGCTGGAATGGTATCGAATCGGCGACAACTACCAGACCGGAATGTTTCTGCTTGCGGAACTCATCCGTTTTCTCTTCGACGCACAGAACATTGAATTAGGCGACATTGGGTACTCTACCTATCAGCACGTTTTTGAATTACAGGTCGGCATTAACCCGCACACCGCAACGATTGAAGAACTGCGAACGATTTGTAACGCACGTAACATTACCTATCCCGAATCGGATTGGGCTGATTCGGCGGACGATTGGCTCGACTTGATTTTTTCGGCAGTTATTCAACCCGAACTCGAATCGGTCATTGTCTATGATTATCCTCAATCGCAGCCGCAGTTGGCAAAGATACGACACGACGAAGAGTGTACCGTGAGTGAGCGGTTTGAACTTTTTCTGAAAGGGTATGAAATTGCCAGCGGCTATCATGAGGCTCGGGATGCCGCTGAACTTCGCCATCGTTTTCAAGCGAATCGGGAACACCGCCTTGTGCGGGGACGATCCTGGTTGCCGATTGACAGCCGATTGCTTACCGTGATGGAACTCGGATTTCCTCCATGCAGTGGCACGGCACTCGGCATTGACCGCCTCTTAATGGTCATGCTCGACGCAGAAACGATTGAGGATGTGTTGACGTTTCCTATCGAAACGGCATAGCGAGGTACCAACAACCGAAACGCTCTCTTTAAGTTTGCGCCGCATTCGGGAACACAGTCCCTGGCTCTCTGTCTGTCCTCTCTGCCTTCTACCGTTGTAAGAGCGTCAGCAATAACTGCTTCGTTTGTGCCGATTGTTGCAAGACCGTTATGCTGCTCTGCATCAATAACTGCTGCCGGGCAAATTCCGATGACTCCGTAGCAAAATCTGCATCCGCAATGGTGCTCCGAGCCTCCGATCCGATGCTGATCGCATCGTTCATGTTGTCCATGCTCATTTCGATCCGCGTCCGCTGCAAGGCTCCCAGACGACCACGCATCGAAGTGATTTGAACTTCTGCTTCTTTAACAATGCGGAATGCCCTATTCGTATCCTTCAACAAACTAAACGGCTCATCCGTTTTGAGTTGCGAAAGTGTACCACTCTCGCCGCCCAATGCCGTCGAATGGACACTTTGAATGGATACCCGAACCTGCTGACTCCAAGTTGCCTTCGGTCCTAACTGCATCAACGCTCCGCCGCCGGAAATACGGAATCCAAAAACATCTCCCGATAACACCGACGCATTCGTCGCAATCTCAATGTCCAAGTCCGATGTGGCGGACTTTGCCGTTCGTCCTTCTCCAATCGCCCGACGACCATTGATGTCCGCCACAATGTCCGTGCCGTAAGCCCTTTCGGTAACAGTTCCAAAGCGGTCAACGACAGGAAACTCGCCAAGATGCGTTGCCCAAACATCAACAAACTCTTTGCTGCCATATTCAATGGAGTGGAACATAAGACCTAAACTTTCGTTGTCGGTCGCACCGAGCATTGCCGCACCCATTGCCGCTCCGGTCGTTTTCGCCTGCAATACACCGAAGTCACCGACACGTACCAATCCGCTACCGTCCGGCACGAAGGACGGGAGCGAAGCCAAGAACAAGTCCTGAACGTCCGGCGTGGAATTGATCAAATCGACAATTTGCAATGCCGTTGGCGGATTGTTCGGATTGATGCCAATCGTCAACTGCTTCGATTGCGGATCGTAAGAAACCCTTGGTCCCGATGTGTCGGGAACAACAAGAATCTCCGTGTTGTTGAACTTTTCGTCGATCTTTTTTGCCTGAACGGTAAACGTTGCATTGATTCCCTCCGACGCGATGATCGACCCTTCGGCTCGCGCATCAATCGGCAGCACTCCGCCAGTCAGCACCGCTCTGTCGCCGGATGTAATGATTCCCTTTCCACTGGAATACAAGGGCAACGAAGCAGAAAACAGGGCATTGAGTTTGGAATCGTCGTTAATGAGATCAACAATATACGCTGCTGTGGAAGGATTGCGATCATCAATGCTGATCGTCAACACTTTGAGTATCGCATCGTATTTAGCGGCAGGTCCTGCCGGATCGTTGACCACCCGAATTGCAACGTTGTTGTATGCCGCCCCTGCATGTGTTGCGGTCAGAGTCCAGTCGGCATGCTGTCCGCCATGGGACATCACGGTTGCCATTGCCAATGCCTCCCGAACATCATTGCCATAACTTGAAAAATAAATGTCGAGATAACCTTTGTCCGGCGGACAAGGATCGAACGGATCAAACGTCGGAGAAAGCAAACCCGTACCGAAACCAGCTTGTCCGATGGTACAGGCGGTCAAAGTGGTGCTGCCCGGATCAATACAGGCAACACTGATTCCCCATTGGTCAAGTACCGCCTTTGATTCTTTGGTGGAAGGATCGTTGAAAAACTTCACGAGATCATTCGCCGTTGTGCGGACAATACCGTTTTCATCGGTTTCCAAGTGGACGACGATGCAACCCGGATCAACAATGCCGCCGGACGTTTGCCCCATTTGAGCGTCAATGCCCACGTAGTTTGCACTGACAAACTTCGGCGGATCGTCGAGCGGATACGAGGCATGTGGCACAATGCGGAATAGGGAACTGACCTTCGGATTGTCCGAAACAAGTTGTTTGAGGTCTTCCATGGAAAGATCATTTCCCTCATCGGCGCGTCTGCTAAAATCAATCGAGAAAATGAGCGACTTGCTGAACGGATCGTATGTTACCGATTCATTCGGATCATTAAGGATCGGATCATCACGGAAAATAACTTTGACTTGATCTCCTTCGGGACCCGGTGTTAAGGAGCGTAACGTAAAAGATGTTCCTGCCTCGAAGCCTTGTACTTGTGCGGTTGCGTTCGCGTAGACCGGCGGATAGGTAGTGTCATCCACCGAGAGCGGCGTGCCGGGCGTGCTGGCAAACTTGATCGACGGCGAACCTATCGGTGCAAGAAATTGTAGATAATTGCTGTCGTTCGCACTGCCATAGTAACCAACTTCGGCAAAGGGAGTTACCGTACCGAGACCGGTCGAACCGACGGCATGCGATGCTGTAATTCGTCCTGTTCCGTCAAGATTTTTTAGCAGCGGCGATGTGTTGAGAAGTGTAACAACTTGCTCTGCCGTCGTTAAGACGTTTCCGCCGGGTTCCGTTTGCAGTACAACTTCCACGACGGTCGGATTGTTGCCGTCGCCTTCGGCGACGTTCACACGCAGTGCGCTGTTTCCTTCACGTGGAGCCGTGTAACGGAAAACAAAGTTTCCTGCTGCCGTTCCCGGCTCACTGGCAGTAATGAGGACATCGTTGTTTTTTCCATAAGAAGTCAACACGATGCTACCGGGATTGGACTTGGAAAAGACGGTTGCTCCCACGCCGGTGGAATCGCTGATCAGATTGACCGCATCGGCAATGTTCTGAACGGTGGCATCGTGATCGAAAGAAAAGGATTGATACCCGCCTGTTCCGCCGATGGTCAGGATAGTATCGGCTCTCAAAGCACCGTAGGGATAATAGAGTTCCGCCTGCTGGGCAGGTTCGTGAACCTGAACGACAATATCCTTTTCGGTACGTCCCTGAAAATTGGCTTGATGGATATTGAGCAGAGAGATTGTTTTGGGATCGAGTCCATACGTGGTAAAGTCGAGCGATCCGTCGAGTAGTTTCTGTCCTTGAAAAGAAGTGGTTGCCGAAATGAAATTGATGGTGTCGATGATGGCATCGGCTTGCATTTGCAAGGAAGCGAGCGTTTCCGGCGTTTCGCCGCCGGTACTGGCGGCTTGGGTAACAAGACCACGAAGATCGTTTAGCAGTCCGCTGACGTGGTGGAGCGCACTGTCCACAGTAGCGATGACGGAACTGGAACGTTCGCAGTTGGCAACGGCTTGGGAGAGAGACGTAATATCGGATTTCATGGCGGTGCTGGCAATGAATCCGATGGGATCATCCCTTCCGGTGTGAATCCGAATGCCGGAGGAAAGGTTTCGGATGGAAATGGCAAGAGCAGAATCTGCACGCTGCAAGGCTTGTTGTCCTCGCAGGGAACCGATGCTGACGAGTAAGTTGGTCGGACTGATAGGTACGGTCATAATATCTCTCTGCGCAAACCCCCCCTGTCGCTGGTATCGGTTATTCCGGTTGTGCGGATTGAGAGAATTTTTTGCGATTTATTCAGTACACTGTTTTAGCCGGTATTTCGGGCAGAGCCATAATCGTGAGTTTTCGGGAAAACAAACGCTCAAATGGGATCGCGTTCCATTTGAACACGAATGGCACGATTCAAGATCGGTAGGTCTATGCCCCTTGCAAAGGGTTCACTTGTGTGGATACTATTGTTTTCGGGAGAGGGGACATTGTTTGTTTTAGACCGTCTCTCAAAAGGAAAGCGAATAACCTGTTTTAACCAATCATTCCCATGCTTTGCACTGCGAGAGAGATTTTGAACGATGCCCGCAAAAGGCGTTATGCTGTACCGGGTTTCAACTGCGTTGCCGACGTGATGATCCGAGGCATCCTTGACCGGGCGGAACGTCTCCGTTCACCGGTATTTTTGATGCTTTATTCCGAGGAAGTTGACGACAAAACATGGTGGTATTATCCTGCCATCGTTCGTGCCGTTGCCGAACGTTATACGATTCCTATTGTGATGCACCTCGATCACGCAACGGAACTGGACGTTATCCGTGCTTCACTCGACAACGGCTTTACGTCGGTTATGTACGATGGTTCAAGTCTTCCTTTCGATCAAAATGTTGAGATCACGCGGAAGGTCGTCGAACTTGCCGTACCATACAAAGCATCAGTGGAAGCGGAACTCGGTCTTGTCGGCGGATTCGATTTGACAAGGAAATCCAACGTTGCTAATGTTCTCACACAGCCGAACGAAGTGGTAACATTCGTCGAACGGACCGGTGTCGATTCCCTTGCCGTTTCGATTGGCACCGCTCACGGTGTCTATGCTCAATTGCCGACACTGGACATTTCGTTGTTGAAAGAATTGAATGTTGCCAGTCCGGTGCCTCTTGTTTTACATGGCGGTTCCGGCACGCCGGACTTCCAAATCCGTGCTGCCGTCGAGAACGGGATATGCAAATTCAATGTTTACGCCGACAGCCGCCTTGCAATGTGGAACCGCTTCAAAAAGATCGCTGCCGAAACGGTGCGCAACGATGCGATTCCCAACGATTACATTGTTCAGTTGCAGGAAGCCCTCGGCGATGTCGTCGAAGAAAAAGCGACCCTAGCCGGTTCCATTGGACGGGTATAAACCATCAGAGCCGCGTAAGCGAGGGAGGCAAACGCGCCCCTTGCTTACGCTACGAACTCTGTTAACCACTGCGAGAATGTATTTGGAATTGCTGTGGATTTTTCCCCGAAGCGATCAGAATCAAATAGATTGCAGACAAAAATACGCGGCGTGATGTCATATTTTTCGTTTTGGATGCTATGGTCCCGTGATTAGCCCGTAAATCCTCTCAAATAGCGAGATACCCCAACAGAAGGATCGCAACGATCTCGCAGCCAACGATCACAACCGCCGCAAGTGGGAGTATGAGACGCTTTGGGTCAATCCAAAACTGTCCCGTCGCTTTGTTGTAGTAAATGTTGTGAGGCAAGCCATCCCACACGACCGACCGGTCTGGCTGCTCCGGGTCGTAAAACACCTCTTTATACTCAGTGTCCGTCAGCCGGGACGTATCCTTTGCTTGTGCGGAAACAGTGTATGTTTTACCACTGACCTGATATTCAAAGTCAATGCTTATCTCCCCCGACCCTTCCGTTTTCATACCGACATATTTCGCATGGACAGGCAAGCCGTATTGTAAAACCCGGATTGCTTTACCCCCTTCTGACCAAACGTTCGCAAGAAGACCAAGTCCGCCGACTCCAACGCCAAAAACCCAGCAGAAAAGGAGCCAAGATTGCACCACGCCTCCATGGGTCAATGTCAAACCTTCCACGCGGTATCGTTTTCCGGCTTGTTCAAGACGCACGTCATTGTCGATTTCGTGCTTTCCTTCATATCCGTAGGAGATTCCGCGAATCGTTTTCGAACCATCGACCGTTGCTTCAAAATGATAAGCGTAAACCCAGTGAAATTCGGTAAATTTGATGGATTCATCCGTTTTTTCAACTCTCGTGATTTTTGCTTTTCCGGCATCAACCCAAAATCGTGGGATAATGTCATCAAATCCATTTTTGCTGAAAAAGAGAAGCGCAAATGCGAGTCCAAATGCCACGAAGCCCCAGTGAAAACCCGCCGTAAAAGAGGGGCACAGCCGTAAATATAATTGCACCGACATCGGCAAAGAACGTGATACAGCGCTGATGGGTTGAGCACTTGGCAGAGTGTCGGGGTGGGGTTGTTGTCTTTCTTTCTCAATATCAATATCTTCTTCTACTTCGTCCTTAAACTCTTTTGTTGTCGTGGTTTGCGCTGCCAATTCTTTGAGCATCTGCTCCACTTCTCTCACTTGCCCAATTTTCAAAAAACCGTTGGTTTGCTGCCCACACATTTCTATAAGAAAAGTTTTAATCGCTATTTGTACATTTTCCAAAAATTCGTTGGTTTGCTGTATCCACGGCGTGACCTGGTCCGCGGTAACAGCATTTTCCACAAAGAGAATGTCCCCGACTTCGCCATCGCCCGGCTTTTGTTTGCGTAACAGTTTGCCCAATTCATCGCCCTGGTAACTCACGATTTTCGCCGAGAAAACGTCTTCGGCAAAAACAATCGCCCGACGGTCGGTAATCGCATAGACGGTCTTTTTCTGGCGATACCGCATCACAAGTAGCAAGCAAAGCAATGCACAGCCGATCAGGAAGAACGGAATAAAGGGCACGCTCATTGCCGTCCAATTAATCGAAAAGGCGATCAATAAGATCGCTCCCACAACAACGACAAGCGTCTCTTGGACAAGCACTGCCGAGGATTGTTGCCCGATCCAGCGAACTTGTTCCTCGGCTTTCAGTTCCCGCTCGACCATCTCTCGCAAGTTCAGCGGCAGAGAATTGATTGAATTTTGGGACATAAACGAGTCGTTTGCCATTCTTGGTTAATCCGTTTAATCTTTGTATGCCGCACTCCCGACGAACGCCGGGGGTTACAGACATGCCGCCCCCTTCGGGGCTATTTTCCGACTACAACAACCATCGTCGAATATCGCGGTAATGTGGTGGGTATGTTTTCCAATGGAACCGTTGTGATTCTGTCCGGTGCCGTCCAATGATTCATGATTTCGAGTTGCCCCCGATTTTCCGTGTCAATAACCATTGCCCCGGATTGAAAACGTGGCTCTTTGGTCCAATCGCTGAAATCGACACGAATATCAACAGGATGCCGGTTGGTGTTGACGAGAAACAACGACACCGTTTTGCCGTCCTCGGAAACACAAGCGACCGTATCGACTCCCGGCGGTGAGGTTTCCACGGTGAGCGGGACCGGTTGAAAATGATCGGCGTACAATTTGGTCGTGTGGTAAAACGGCGTTTTCATCACCGCGCCGGGCTTGGTCATGATCGTGCCGCCTTCAAAACTGTTCGAGATGTTGGAACGGCAGGCAAGGGCGACATAATCCGAATGACGCATCATTAAATTGAAGTATTGGGCACTGTACAAGCCCGAATAGAGCGACTGCAATCTAGCCCGCCCGTTGCCCCAGTCCCCGGCGGTAAAAGCCCATTCCGTGATGCCAAGCCGGATATGATCGCAATTCGGTGTCGAACGAATCATGTTGATAAGATTGCCGATTTCCCGCTCATGGTCGGCGAAATTCGACGTGTAATGGTGCGGACAAACGAACGCAATCTCTTTGCCGACGAGATCGAACAAATGTTGCGACGGATAGGAAGCGGCAAGCAGAAGATCAGGATCGACGGCTTTCATCGCCTTGCAAAACACAACACATTTTTCTGCGTATTCATTTCCGCCAAGTTCGTTTCCAAGTTGAAAGTATTTGATATTGTGCGGTTCGCGAAAACCATTTTCGGCACGGCGTTTGCCCCATTCCGTCGTAGGCGGATCATTGCAATAACGTACCAAATCCGCGGCGCTTTCAGGACCGTCGGAAAAACTGACGCAAATAAGCGGTTCCGCGTCAATCAGGCGGCAGAATTGGATAAACTCATCAATGCCGACATCGTTGGAATCGATGCGTCCCCAAACAGTGTTGTGAAAGGGTACCCGCCTCTCACGGGGACCGATTCCGTTTTTCCATCGGTATCCGCCGGGGTCGCAAACGCTTCCGCCCCAACGTACAATGGCTGGCTTGATCGGGCGGATCAGGTCAATCGCGTCTTGCCGCCAACCGTGAATATGATCCGTCGGCATCAAGGAGAGTTTATCGATCAATAACACACCATCTCCTTTTGCGGTGAGTTCGAACACCGTCCGATCACTCGTTCCGCACGAGGTCAATCCGTTCGTCGCATAAATGCTCCACTTTGTCGGATGGGCATCTAGGTTTACAGAGTGAGTTGCCAATGTAAACCATTCGCCGTTTGGAAGCAGTGTTTTCAGCGTTATCGAGAGAGTAACATTGGAAGCCGCGCGAAACCATCCGGTAAACGTGTAGGTTTGATCTTTGGCGACGTACATTCCCGGTTGCGAAATTGAGGCTTGACCATTGACGGGCGTTAATTGAGCCGCACTGGTGCCGCAAAATGCGTTTTCTTGCACACGAGACCACGTTCCATTCGGTTCCCACTCCTGATCGAGGTACATGTTCGGTTCGCCGCGATAATAGCACCATTCGGTGGATGGCACGATGCCGTCAAAGTCGCGGTCATTGATCATTTCCGCCCAGAGACTCGGCACGACATCGTCGAGCAGCTCGACGAAATTCCCGAACAATTTGGCGTCGATTTTTCCCTGATGCAATGGACGCGACGAAACCTTGACAAGCGATTGTCCGAAACAGGAATCGGCAACAGGACCGAGCGCAATCAGGATCAAACAAACGGAAACGGAAATGGATAAAAATACGTGGCGTGGTGTCATATTTTTAATTTTGGTGTATTTTGGTGCATATATTATCTCCAACGTGCGTCAACCTGTTTTCGCATGAAATCATAAGCGTCTTGGGCAAGTTGGTCAGCGTTTTCAAACATGTTTCGCCAAATTTTGGTCGCGGCGGCGAGTTTGGGAAGTGCCGCTCCGAACGCTTCGCAAACGAGATAGCCATCATAACCGATTTCATAAAGTGCGTCAAAGGTTTCCTGCCAACGGATGCCCCCTTTGCCCGGCGTACTTCGATCACACTCGGAAATATGCACATGCACCAAGTGCCCCTTAACGCTCCGAATGGCAGCAGTAACATTTTTTTCTTCGATATTTGCGTGAAACGTGTCGTACATGCGTTGACAGCGTTTATGATTGACATCTTTGACGAATCGGAGTGTATCTGCCATGCAGTTGAACAAGTAGCACTCGAAACGATTGACCGCTTCGAGACCGAGAGTTACATCGAGTCGATCCGCGTGTTCGGAGAGTTCCTGCATTGCTTCGATTGCCCATTTCCATTCCTGCGCGGTCGGTCCTTGTCCGGTAAAGATGCCGAGCGCGGACGGCAAATGACCGATCAAAATTTTGGAACCGATGGCGGCGGTAAAATCAATCGTTGCCTTTCCGGCATCGATCCCACGTCGCCGGACTTGGGGATCGGGAGAAATCATATTATGGTCTGGTCCAAATGCACAACCGGCGGAACGTTCTAGTCCTAACTCGTCCAGCCGCCGCCCCCACATTTTGGCGATTTTCAAATCCGTGTCGAATGCCGGGAGTTCGACCATGTCATAACCGATCTTTTGACATTGATCCAAGAGCGGCAAGCGATCCTCATGCAGCGTATCCGTCCACAGGGCAAGGTTGATTCCGATTTTCATGGTATTTTGTGGTTCAAAAATTATTGCGTTTCGGTATAAGGAGCCGGGGTCGGAGCGGTACTCCGCGCGGTCTCCGGATCAGGTCAGTTTTCGGTCGATGCTTTCCTTCACTTTTTCGGCATTGGTGGTTGGTATTCCATCGCCAATCGGACCATTTCACCAACTTCGGAAGCAAGTGGCGGTACGAAATAGACTGGATCGTGTACGGTGGACAAATAACCACCTTTGTCGGGACGGCTCGTCACCAGTTTAATTTTTTCGTCACCAATTATCTGATCGACGGTAATCAGTCGGTATTTTTGCGACAATGCTCTACAACTTTTCACTTCGGCGAGTTTATAAAATGCTTTGATGCCCGGCAATGAATAGTACTTACGATCACTCAAATTATCAAGTGAATCAATTTCATGTTCGATCAGTTTTGATTCGCTCAAGCAATCAATCGTGACTTTGCCGATAATCTCCGGCGGCGTATCGCGTGATAGTTTTTCCATTGGGTGACCGAAAGGATTCAGTCTATGAGGAGTTGCATGGACGCAAACAATAATGATGTCATCGTCATTGAAATAAATATGGCAACTCCAAACGGTCTTTTCGGTCATCAAGGGTACTTTCGGAGTAAATCCCAATTGGAAGTATTTAAGGTATTCAAGCCAAGTTATCATCGAAGGTTAATTGCGTTTGATAGTTCGTCCGATGTGTGTACGGAGTATCGCCTTCGTCCAAGGTTCTTTTGTTTTTGCGCCTCGCAGGGCGAGGCGGCTAAGCAAACTCACTGTTATTTTTCTTCTGGGATTCCGAGTTCCGCAAGCGTCGCCCGAAGCCAACGGAGCGATTTTTCAATGGTCGGACCGCCGTTTCCTTCGACTTCCATGCTGATGGGACCGTTGAAACCCGCTTCATGGACGATTTTCAGGCTTTTCTTGATGTTATTCGCATTGACACCGTCGCCGATGGCACTGTGACTGATCGGAATGCCGGTGTCTTCGCCGCGATTGCTTGCCGACAACTGTTCCGTGACGTCCTTGATGTGCATGTGTTTGACTTTTTTACCGAAACGCCGCGCAAACTCGACCGGGTCTTGACCTGCGATGTACGTATTGCCGGTGTCGAGGTTCAGACCGAAATAAGGACTGTCGCAAAATTCCAGCATCCGTCCAAGAAATTCAGGCTTCGTGGTATAGTAGCCGTGAATCTCAATGGTGATTGTGATTTCATTTCTTTCGGCAAGTTCAATGATTTCTCCGTAGCACCATTTCATCAGTTCCATTGCTTGTTCATCGGTGTACCCTTTGGCGGCTGTCAGTCCGTCCGTGGTGGCGATGCACGGGCATCCGACCAGTTTTGCCCACTGGATGGAACGCTGGACGTAAGGAACGCCGATTGTCGGACCCAGTCTCCCGGAAAGCGGAAACGCCGCATCAATTTGGGAGTATTGGACGTGATGTTTTTCCATGAATTTCCGAAGCGAAACCGGGTCTTCGAATGTCGCCACATGCGGCCAGTAGCCCAGTCCGTGCGCCCAACTCACGCCGTCCATGATGCCGCTTTCAATGTAATGCACGTCATTAGCCGATGCCCATTCGACGCATTTTTCAAATGTCCAAAAAACCGAATTGAACGCATCCGTATGAAAACTGATCCGCATGATGTTCCTTTCTTTCGTTGTTGATATGCCAAACTGTTTGGAATAACAGTCGAAATGCTATTGTATCACATGCACAGCATCTCAAACAAGACTGCGTTGCACCGAAGACGAGTGAGGGGTGCCTAAAATTTTCCTGCATTATTTTGCTTGCTCCCCTTCATCCTTCGGATTGTTGTAATCCTTTGAAGCGTGAATCTCAAATCAACGAGAACCAATCATGGGATTGACAGGAATCGGCACGAGGGGTGCTTGAATCGTTTCGGAAAATATCTGCGATTGGTCAATCATTGAAGCCGGTTCGGCTTGTGTTCGTAGAGGCAAAGGATTACCGGCAAATGTCGTTTCGCGGTAAATCGTTCCCCTCGTTAAAGGACCGGTGCCAACGAACCAAAGATTTCGGGCGGTACTCTCTCCCTGGCTGTTTCCCGACAGCCAAACCGGCTTGCCCGTTGTTTTGTTGTAGGCGAAAAGAGCAATTTTTGCAACGCCGCGCTGTTTGGTGCGTTTAACAATCGGAATTTCAGGAATCGTGGTCGCAGAATACGGGCTCATCGGAAATGCGGGCAATGTCGTCGCCGGAATACCAACCAGCAGATCATCGCGGTCCGTCCCAACTGCACCGGCACGAACTTCGACAATGTAGTCGGCATCTGCCTCGCTTGCTGCAAGAATCGCTCCTGCTGTTGCAAGAGATTGCCGGATCGTCATTGCCAAATACTCGTGATCCGTTGTCTGTACAAGTGCTGTCGTATTGAGGAAACATTTTTTGTTCCGCATCGGATCGAAATCAATTTTGGCAACGACTTGGTCAATCGCATTGCTGATGAGAAGTTGTTCCGTTCCTGTCCGACCGGTATCGCTCCATTTCGTTGTTCCACATCCGAACGCAAAAAGAGCGCAAATGCTTATTAGTAAGCACTTTGCAAATGCTAATTCCCGATGGGCAGAACTGTCATTCATTTTGACCGATAGTACGGCGGGAAGTCTAACGATTTTCGGCAATTTTGTAAAGTGAAAAACTTGCTCGCCGAAAGAGACACCGTCATTTCGCTACGTTCCATTCCGGCTTTTGCTTGACCGACAAACACCAGAAAGGAGCGAAGCGAAGTGCCGGACACTATTTCGATAAATTTACTATTTTTTTGAAAAATAAAATTATTTTTCAAAATTTTTCAAAATAATTTCAAATTCTATTGATTTTATTCAAAAATTTTTTATAATTGATCGAAGATTATGAAACCGTTGTGAGGCACCAAGTGCAAAACATCGCCAAAAAACTACCGCAGGTCTGCCCGTCCTGCGACGGAATGTTGAGCGTCCAAAAACTCAGTTGCGAACAATGCGGAACCGACGTGAATGGTCATTTCGCCTTGCCGCTACTCGCCTGCCTTTCGGCGGAAGACCAACAATTCGTCCTCGAATTCATGTGTTGCAGCGGCAGTCTCAAGGAAATGGCTCAAATCCGTAAATTGAGTTATCCAAGCGTCCGCAACCTGCTCGATGAAGTGATTTCCAAAATTAGAACCATTCAGAACACCACCAACAAATAGGAGAAAAACGCCATGCCTTCTGACACATTGCTCAATCCCTTTACCCGCATCGCCGGTTTTTCGGCACTGTTTTATGGCTGCGTCATTATGCTATTGACCGCTGCCATTGCGGCTCCGTGCGGAGTGAACTTCGTCGGTTCGCTTAACATCCACGTTGCCCAGCCATTGCCGTTTGAATTGATTTTCGCACTGCTCATTTTTGGCTGGCTGACCGCCGCCACATGTTTTTACATTGCCGGAGTGTTCATCTCCCAGTCGAACATCCGAGCCGTTGACGTTTACGGAACATTTGCCCTGGCGCGGGCACCGTTTCTGATTGCGGCTCTGGGCGGACTGCTACCCGGTCTGGTAAATCTTGATCCACTACAGAAGCAAATGCCAATGGAAGTCTGGGTTTTTGCCGCTGTCGCTCTGCTTGTTGACATTTGGGTCGTCATTTTGAGTTACAACGCTTTCGCCGTTTCGACTAACGTGAAGAGCAAATGGCTTTTCACCGCTGTTTTTATCGTTTCGGAAATCATTGCCATTGTTATGTCCGGTTCTTTGGCTGTTTGGATACTACGGAATCCAGTGGGCAGACAACCGAACAATCCGGCGGCGGTTGTCGTTGATCTTGACAAGGCACCGTTGCCGGAAGATGCCGAAATCGTCGAAATCGCCAAGAAATTTGTCGAACGATTTTTCGCTAACACTGACGACGATCCGCTGAAACAATTTCCGGCAATAGAGGAGATGAAGACGTTCGTTTCGGTAGCCTCGTTCAAACACTGGTCGAATAAAATCATTACCGATTACGGCAAACTCGGCGACTGCGCCAAGGTCGAAGTCGTTCAACACGGTCAAGGGCTTCGTAGTGTGTACCTCTTTTTCCACGGTGAACGTCGCCCGGTCAAAATATGGGTAACGTTCGATGGCACGCTCATTGCCGGGTTCCACTATGATACTTGGCGTGAATCCGCCGGCATCCCAAAGGAGGCTGGCATTGTTCTGATGGCTGTTTTCTCGGTTGTTATTCTACCGATACTGCTTATCTTGATGGTGGTTTACGGAGAAAAATGGCGAGGACGCTGGATAGAGGCTCAAAACCAAGATGCGGAAGCGTTTGGCGTGGAACAAACGTTTGGCACGGTGTACCGTGAATCGCAGAATCCGTTGTGGATGCACCTTATAACTCTCCCGATTGTGGCGGCGGCGTGCTTGCCGGTTTTCGTTGTGGGACCGGGGGAACACTTGACCATGGTAACATGTGGGGGGAGTGCCGTTTTTATCGTTTTGGTGATGTTTCTGCTTGCCGGGATATTCATCGAAGTCGGCGAGGAAGCCGTTGACGTTAAAATGGGCGGAATGCGTTACAGACTACAACGTTTCCCCTTCGATTCGATTACCGCCGTTGAGGTTATCTCGTTCAATCCGCTCTGGGATTTCGGCGGTTGGGGAATCAAAAAAGGAACTATCAAAACAAGGGGAAACGTTCAAGGATATTTTATGAGCGGCACTCACGGTGTTCTTGTTCAAACGGACAACGGCAAAAACTATCTGCTCGGTTCGGACACGCCGGATCGCCTTGCTGCTGTCATTCGCTCCCGGATTGCAGAGAACCAGAGTGCTGATGAAATAGTATCGGTCAACTGCGCCAACTGACACGAACTTGTGGTCCGGTATGTTCCCGCTCATGGGACGCATCGTCGGTTTGTGGTGTCAAATCCCAATCGGTCATTTCTTTGAGGCTGTGCTTGTCCGTTACGTCGTAGTCCAACGGCGTTACCGTAATGTATCCCTGCGAAAGAGCCGTCAGGTCGGTCATCTGCTCCGTTGTTGGACTTTTCGGCTGTCGCTGATCAGGTCGTCCTGCAAGCCAATAGTAGGCACGTCCCATCGGGTCGGTCCTTTGCTCAAACGTTTCCCAATATTGTGCCGCATCCATTGACACGACACGAACTTCCGGCATCTCATTTCGTAGTGCTTTGAGCGGAACATTCACATTGTAGAGCCGTCCTGCGACGTTCTTCTGTTTCAAAATTTTGTCGATGACTCCCACCGCCAAGTCAGCAGCCTGTTGAAACGGCTCATTCTCGCAGTATTGCAATGACACGGCGATGCTTGTAATTCCATAAAATGCACCTTCGACGGCGGCAGCGACCGTTCCCGAATAAAGGATATTGATTCCGGCATTGAGTCCGCCGTTCATTCCGCTGACCACCAGGTTGGGGCGTTCCGGCAGAATTGCAGAAATCCCTAATTTGACGCAGTCGGCGGGACTTCCGTCCACCGTCCAACCCCAGTGTTTATCGTTGACGAAAACTTTTCGAGCCTGCAAGGGAGTGAGAAACGTAATCGAGTGGGCGACACCGCTCTGTTCTCGTGAAGGAGCAACCACGAAAACATCGCCTAGTCGTCGCAAAGCCCTTTCCATTGCCGCCAAGCCGGGTGCGTAAATACCATCGTCGTTTGTCAATAAAATTCGCATAATGATAGGAATCGTTCTGAAAAATTTTTACAGTCTATTTATCTTTCCAAAGGCAACCTTATTTTTACCTCATTTTTTTTACAAAACAACCACGGTACAACGGAGGCAGTAGGTGTGCAAGATTGTTTTTTTCGTCCCCCCACAGGCGGGGGACCAGAGAAACAGCACAATTTTTCTCTTGACCGGTTCGGCAAAAAAAACTATGATTCCCATCGTTAGCCGATGAAGAAGCATCGGCAACTCTAAATTCCTAACATCCCAACAACTACGGAAAGGATTCCATAATGAGTTTCAATTTTTTCGACTGGGTACGCGATGGCGTTAAAAATTCGGTGTTGCTTGGAGTCAACGATGCTGTCAATACGATGGGTATGCCTCCCGACGACTCCAGCAAAGACAAAATTCTCGGCTTTTTGAAAAATAATGCCGATAGCGAACCGGTGCGACGGATTGCGAACGGAACTACTCCGACCAGTGCAAAAAAACTGGGACGCTCACTCAGTGACATTGCAGTGAAAGAAGCATCATGATCATAACCCTTGATGGTCCCGCCGGTGCCGGTAAGAGTACCGTTGCAAAGCTATTGGCAACGAGGCTCACTGAAAAACGAGGCAAAACTTTCGAGTACCTCGACACTGGTTCGATGTACCGTGCTGTTACGTTGCTTGGAATCCGCAATGGCATCGACTGGCAGATTCCTGAACAACTCGAACGTTTTGTCCAAAGTGCCGTCGTGAATATCATCGACGGACACACCTTCTTGAATGGCGAAGACGTAACCGAAGCGGTGCGTGCGCCGACCATCACGGAACAGACCCGATTTGCGGCGGACAATCCGGTCATCCGAATCATCATGGTCGCACAGCAGCGAAACATTGCTCAAACCTTTCTTGCGGAAAACAAAGGTCTTGTTACCGAAGGTCGGGATCAGGGAACGGTCGTCTTTCCTGATGCGGCGTGTAAGTTTTTTCTGACGGCAACGCCGGAAGAGCGGACACGGCGGCGGCTGGGGGAATTACAGCAGCGAGGCATGGTCGGTGAATTCGACGAAATCTATCGGCAGATTACGGAGCGGGATCAACGGGATGCAAGCCGTCCGGTGGCTCCGCTGTGCGAACCGCCGGATGCCCATCGAATTGTTTCCGACGGAATGACCATTGACGAAGTCGTCGAACGGCTTGTCGAAATTTGCGGCTCTTAAAAAAATGAGCACGGCTCTGTGTGAGAGCAACCTCACCTATCCCAGTACCGCCTTCAAGTCTGCATCCGGGGTCGAAATGGGGGCGATGTTAAACTTGTCCACAAGCACGCCCAGCACCGTCGGCGATACAAACGCCGGCAACGACGGTCCCAACTTGATGTTCTTAACACCCAACGCCAACAGCGTCAATAGAATGGCAACCGCCTTTTGTTCGTACCATGACAGGATCATCGACAGCGGCAGACCATTGACATCCGTTCCGAGGGCATTTGCCAACGCAACTGCAATCTGAATCGCAGAGTACGCATCGTTACATTGCCCAACGTCAAGCAGTCTCGGAATACCGTCGATGTCGCCAAACGCCAATTTATTGAAGCGGTACTTTCCGCAAGCGAGTGTCAAGATCACGCAGTCCTTCGGAACTTTTTCTGCCAGTTCGGTGTAATAATTCCGCCCCGGCTTTGCCCCGTCGCAGCCGCCGATCAAGAAAAAATGCCTGATCTTGTCCCCCCTGACGGCATCAATCACCTTCCCGGCAACGCTCATTATTGCGTTGTGCCCGAAACCAACGAGAATTGTTTCATCCGTGCCATCACCGGCAAAACCTTCTGCTGCTTGCGCCGCTTCGATGACGGGTCCAAAATCTTTCATCCCGCCCGGCATGCGGTCATCAATGTGCTGAATGCCCGACCAGGCGACGCAACCCGTCGTGAAAATCCGGTTTTCATAGCCTTTCGGATTTTGAATACAGTTGGTCGTCATCAAAATCGGACCGGGAAACGCCGTGAATTCCTTGTGTTGATCCTGCCACGCACCGCCGTAGTTACCGACGAGGTGTGCGTATTTCTTCAAGCCGGGATAGCCGTGTGCCGGAAGCATTTCGCCATGCGTATAGACGTTGATTCCCTTGCCTTCGGTCTGCTTCAACAAATCTTCGAGATCGAGCAAATCGTGCCCGGAAACAAGAATCGCCTTTCCCTTTTTCTGTCCGATAGCAACCGGTGTCGGTGTCGGATGACCAAAACGTTCCGTGTGGGCGGCATCGAGCAGTTCCATCGCTTTGAGGTTGATCATTCCACATTCCATGCAAAGAGCGACCAATTCGTTGATGGTTGCTTGACCGATGGCAAGCACTGCCAAAGCCTCGGCAAAGAAAGCGTAAATTTCATCCGATTCCGTACCGAGTATCAGGGCATGGTGGGCGTAAGCCGCCGTGCCTTTGATACCGTACAACAAGAGTTCCCGGAGTGAAATGATGTCATCGTCCGAGGATGGTTGGGACAACAACGTCTTTCCGGCAACTTCTTTGAGCCGCATGGCAACTGCCGTGGCTTTGTCGCGAATTGCCGTGAGTCGTTTGTCGTCAAAATCGACGTTCGTAACCGTTGCAAACAGGAAATCGAGAGTTGACCGATCCGCGTCGATCACTTTTCGTCCTGTTTTTCGGAGTTCGTTGTTGTAGAATCCGATTTCCTTGGCGGCTTGGACGATTTCGTCCTGTAATTTTGCCGTCGAGTCTTTTTTCCCGCAGACACCGGCAATGGTACAGCCTTTGCCGTTTGCTGTCTGTTCACATTGATAGCAAAACATTGTCATCGTTAGACCTCCAATAGGGTTAGTGTTTAGCCGCCACAACCTGTGTGGCGTTTTAACTAATACCATTATAGTATTAATTAAAGATGTGTCAAGGGGTGGAAGGAAAAATCCTGCATATTTTTCTTTGTTCCCCCAAAATCGTTCCTACCGGCATGTCCGATAAGTTTCGCATGTTCGCAATAAGCAGCAGAATCGGTCAAAAAGACTAGATTTTCCGACTGTACGTTGCCGATAATGGGAATACGTATCTCTGCTGTCAAACAACCCGTTCCAGTATTATTGGCAGACAATAACCCCATGCAGGGCGAAAAAAGAGCCATTCCTTGCCTCTGTTCAAGCCGCCGAATCGCCATTGCCATTGCGGTACTGGTGTTTCTAACCCACTCGGTCTGCGCCCAAGACACGCGGTGGAAGCAAGAATGTGAAAACCTTTTTTCCGCCGCCGTTACTGCCGAACAGCAGAACAACGCCATCGAAGCCCAAATTCGTTACGAGCAGTGTCAGGAAATTGCCCGGAAGCATCGTTTGCCCCAAATGGAGGCGGCAGCACTCCATCGACTTGCCGTCCTAAGGGCACGGAACAAGAAATTTACGGAAAGTGCCGACTTTTTCCGACGTGCCGCGGCTCTTGATCCCAAAAATGCCATGATTCTGTGCGATTTTGCCCAACTCTATGCAGATCGCAAAGCGTACGACGATGCAGAACGAATGCTCAAAAACGCCCTGAGTCTCGAACCAAATAATCCAAAGATTCTCTTTAACCTTGGGGTCATTATCGCTTCCCAACAAAATGAGCGGCAAACCGAAGGGTTACGTTATCTGAAACTAGCCGTCGGTGAAGCGGAGGCGTATCGGGAACTCGCCAAAATTTACCGCTCCAAAGGAGATATTGGTCGGGCGGAATTTGCAGAACAGCGAGCAAAACTTGCTGTTAATCAGCCGACCGACAATCCGCAAGCAGCATCCTACACTCTCACTGCCGATACCGTACCCATTCGTCCGCCACACACTCCCCCCGAAGTTGTCAATCGTGTCCGACAAGAACTCGCCGACTCTGAGGTTCGGGAAATCGTTGCAGCACAACAACGTACTCCCACTCCGCTGGTGACCCAACCGCCGTTCATACCGGCACCGATAAGTCCGGCGGACCCCGAAAAAATTACGGTCGTTCCATCGGGAACAGCCACCGATGTCAATGTGGTGCCGTTCCCCATCATTGCAAGCGAAGCACCTGCCCAATCCGTTGCGGAATTACCTCCACCGCCTGCCGATCCCCCTGTCGATCCCTTTGCCTCGCTTCGCCAGCCGGAACTGCCTCCTGTTATTCCACAGCAGACGGCACTGCCAGCAGTGCAAACAATACCGAGTCGATCTGAACCGCTACTGGTCATTCAGCCGTCAGCCCGGAGCAAAATGCTCGACACGATCACGTTTGTTCAGGCAACGGAAAGTAAATCGACGAACAGCAGTTCGTCGGAACCGCAACTCATCAAAATACCCTCTCCCACTGCGACGGAACCGAATTCACCCCAGCGTTTGCCCGTTTCAGAGGAGTTGAACCGGCAAATTAACGTTCAGCCGATTCGGGTATTGCCCAACGGCGAGAAGCGGGTGGGACAATCGGGTCAAAGCAATCCATTGCGTCAGATTCCTCCCGGTAGAGCGGGCTTGATTGATCCCAGTGCCGACACTTCGCTGATTGCTTCATTGCCCTCCTATTCCGCAGTGGGAATCAAAAGAATTTCAGGCACCGATCAACGCAACAATTTGCAGGAACATTCGGGAAACGTCCTATTCTCGGTTCGTGATGTTCCGAAAGCAACCGAACCAAAACCCCCTGCATTGACACAGCCAAAGAGTATCGCAATGACTCTGGAATCTGTCCAAACAGCGGAGAAAAATGAACCTGTCCGAGTTCCAAGACCGGCAAAAGATGTCGATGTACTGCAATCGCCGTCAGCAATGGTTGCCCGTCGAGACGTATCGGTGTCTAAACCGGATGTACCTAATCCCGCTTCGGAACGGAAACCTTACACAGTGGTGAATTTATCTGCCGAGCCGCAAAAACCGGCGATGGCAAAACAGGAACCGAGTTCGGAGCAAAAGTTGCCGGAATATGCAAGAATCATTCCCAGCGAACAGCGATTTACTTCGGCGGCGGCTCCGGCTGTGCTGAAATTCGGTGCCACGCGAAATGATCCGACTCCCGAAATTCAGGCGAACAAGCCGATTGAGATCGCATCTAAACCACCGGCAACGAACACCTTGCCGCCCATTGCCAGTAGGGATGCTCGACCACTGTTGATCATTAAGGATAAATTGGATGATCCGCAATCGGTTGCCGTTGCACCAGCCAGCCCGTTCCCGATAGCGGCAGACGATCCTTTTGGAAAGCCACAGTTTGTCGAAGTGCAAAGGATCGAGTCACAAACGCCGTTGCCCATGCAGGCGGCGGTTACTCCACACGATCCCTTCCCGGTGGTGGACGATCAATTTGGCAAGCCGAAGTTTACCGAAGTGAAAAATATCGAACCACGAACACCGTTGCCCATGCAGGCGGCAGTTGCTCCGTTGGATCCGTTCCCGGTGGTAAACGATCAAGTTGCAATGCCGAAGTTCGCCGAAGTGAAAAAGATTGAACCGCGAACGCCGTTGCCCGTACAAGCGGCAGTTGCTCCACCGGATCCGTTCATTGCCACAAATCACATGCCCATGGCACCGAAGTTTGCCGAAGTGAAGAAGCCTGAACCGCCACCAGAAGTCGCTATTTTGCCGGTGGAGATGCCAAAAGATGTCTTTGTCCAGAAAATTCCGAAGGAGGATACATTGAGCAATCCTCTGCCGATACGTGCCGAAGCAAAACAGCAGGAACAGAGAAGTCCCGAACCGGTGCCGATACTTGCCGAAGTGAAGCAACCGGAACAGAGAAATCTCGAACCGATGCCGACACTTGCCGAAGTGAAGCAACCGGAGCGGAGAAATCCTGAACCAATGCCGACACTTGCCGAAGTGAAGCCACGCCCCATTCAACAACCAGTACCGGTAAGGGAATCGATGATAAAACCGCTTCCGGTACACAATGACCCTACGGGCTTTGCTTCGACACGAAAGACGACTCGACCGGTCGAGTTATCGGAAGAGCAACCCATAGGATTTGCCCGAAGTCGAAAGTAACGTGAAATGTCAATTTATTGGGGATGCGTAACAAAACTTGCGGATAATGCCGAATTGAGTAGCGGCTTTCTTTTTGAAACGGTGGGATTTCAGCGGAGACGTTTGTGAGTTCCGCGTTGAAAAGACAAAATCATCCACCTCCGTATTATACTCTCTGAAAATTGTGTATAATGGTGTCTCGTTTAGGGGGGATTCTCCCCTGCATGGATTCAACGCCCACAAATTAGGAGGTCTCAATGAGGAAAAGCCTTATGAACACAAGAATGTTTCGTCCGATTGCCGGTCTTTTGATACTGGCACTTTGTTTTTCTATGGTTTCGACATCGGCATTGGCACAGCCGCCTCGCCGTCCGGGACCGCCCAGTGGACGACCTTACGGTCCCCCACCTCCGCCGCCACGTCGTGGACCGAGCGACTTTGACAAAGCACTTGCCATCGTCGGTACTGTGGGTGCCGCCGCTGCGATTGCCAGTAGTTCCCGGTACGGATACTATCGCTATCCATACTACTATTATCCACCAAGACCGGTTGTCGTGGTTCCGCCCCGTCCACCCATCGTTGTCGAACGACCTGTTGTCATTGAAAAACCGGTCGTGGTCGAAAGACCCGTCGTCATCGAACGGCAAGTTACCGTTCCCGCGACGAACGAAGGTTCGTACTCTCCTAAATTGGGGGCTTCGTTTCGTATCGAACAGATGCAGATTCCTGGCTACCAATTCACGGCGGCACGGCTGATGTCCGATCCGATAGCGGGTTCACCGCTTTATGGGATCGGTCTGCGGAAAGGGGATGTCGTTACACGTCTTGACAACAATCCTGCCGATTCCCTTGAGGAATTGGAGCGGCATGAAAGAAACACACCGATTCGGTACATCAAGACCGGCACCACGAAGGTTTTGCTTGCCAACATTTACATTCCGACGGATGCCGAAGTGTTGTCGTCGGGTCGAGAAATCCTCAACGCTCCGTAGAGCAAACGGCGAGGTCGGGGAATGCGTTGCACTGGAACAGTAAAAATATGGACTTACATTTGAAGAATCAAGTTGTTCTTGTAACCGGCGGATCGACCGGCTTGGGACGAGCGATCTCGACCATGCTTGCCGCCGAAGGCGCAAAGGTAGCGATCAACTATGTTGTCAATCCCGATGCTGCGATTGCGCTTGCCGATGAATTGAATACTGTCTACGGAGTTCAAACGTTGGCAGTTTATGCCGACGTTTCCAGCGAGGACAATGTGCTTGCCATGTTCGAGGAGACCGAACAAACGCTCGGACCGGTCGATGCTCTGGTGAATAATGCTGCCTATATTGCCCAGCCAGCCTGTGTCGATCTGCCCCTTGACGACTTCCGAAAATGCGTCGATGTCAACTTGCAAGGGATGTTTCTGTGCAGTCGCGAGATCATTCGCCGCCTGATTGCCCGGGGCGTGCCGGGACGAATCGTTAACGTTGCTTCACAAGCGGCAGTGCGTGGTTCCATGTACGGCAAGACCGCTTATGATATGACCAAAGCCGGTATGTGTGGTTTTACACGCTCTTTGGCTTATGAAGTCGGTCCTCATGGGATCAACGTCAATGCAATCCTTCCGGGTTTTATGTACACCGACCTTATTGCGAAGGAAATTGATACCAATTTGGATGCAACGAAACGTCGTTCTTTGCTCAATCGTATTGCACACGTTGACGAAGTGGCGCAAGTAGCAGTGTTTCTCTGCTCTGATCGTGCCAGTTATATGATCGGTGCTTCGGTCGATGTCAGCGGCGGAATGGCGTTACATTGAACACGCCAAAAAATCTTTTCACAAACCTCTTGCATTGCGCAATAGGGGCAATTAGAAATACCTGTCCGGTTGTGCCGGAGAACCGGTATCCTCCTATTTGACATTCCTCCATTTTTTGATAGTATGGTGAGTTAGGTAATGGACTACGTGTTATTTTTTCAATAAAGTCATGGATGACTTTTATGTTTTTTCCTCCCCGATTCGGGTAATCCCCATTTTGTGAATCGTCCCGTATGAATCACGCAGAACGAGTCCGCCGATTGGAACATCGACCCGTCGGTCGGCTCCTCTGGGATTTTTCTCTTCCTGCCATCGCGGCAACCATAGGAACTGCCGCTCACGGAGTCATCAACCGAATCTTCGTCGGACAAACGCCCAACGAAGTTGGGATCGCTGCCATTACGGCTACACTTCCCATCGTTACAATCATGATGGCGGTCGGCATGACTGTTGGTATCGGTTCCAATACGCTTATCTCGATACGACTCGGCGAAAAAAAACAGGAAGATGCCGAAAAAATCGTTGGACAAGCCCTCTTCCTGTTTGGAATCTTGGCAACCGGTTTCATGGTTTTCGGCTTGTTATTCCAAGAGCCGCTCCTCAAACTTTTTGGAACGAGCGACCGAGTGCTTCCCTCGGCAAAGCAGTATCTTACGGTCATGGTTTGTGGTGCATTTTTTCACATGATGTCCTTCGGTGTCAACAGTTTTTTGCGGAGCGAAGGGAAACCGCACGTTGCCATGGGGACGACATTGATTATGGTCGTGCTCAATATCGTTTTCGATTATCTTTTTCTCATTGTTTTGCGTACCGATGTTTGGGGAGCGGCACTGGCAACGGTACTGGCGCAAATCTGTTCCACGAGTTGGGTTTTTTGGCACTATATTTCCGGCAATACGCTTCTTCGATGGCGGCTCAAATATATCCGGTGGAATGGGACACTTGCCAAAGAAGTCTTCGCACTCGGAATGCCGCCGTTCATTATGCAAGTGGTGGCGTGTTTGATCCAGATTATTCAATTACGTCAAATTGCCCACTACGGCGAACTGTATGGAATCAAACACGGCTTTGACCATGGCGGTGATATTGCCCTCGGGGCGTTTGGAATCCTGTTTGTCGTCTGGATGGTTACAGTCTTTCCGATATTGGGGATCAATCAAGGAGCGCAGCCCATCATCGGTTATAATCGCGGAGCGGGACATTTTGACCGCGTCGCCAAAACGTTGCAACTGACACTCATCGCCGTCACATGTATTACTCTTGCGTTTACTGTGGTGTTGATGGTCTTTCCCGAAATACTTTTACGTCCCTTCACGAACGAAGATAATGGTGAAGCGATGTTGGAATTGGCTTGCCGGGCAACCCGAATCGCCTGCTGCATGCTGGCAGCGGCGGGAGTTACGATTGTAATGTCGGGATTCTACCAAGCCATCGGAAATGCCCGGATGGCAATTATGCTAACCCTGATTCGGCAGGTCGTCCTGTTTGTGCCTCTGTTACTGACGATGCCCCATTTTTGGGGCCTCGATGGAATTTGGATTGCCATTCCCGTTACAGACCTTGCGGCACTTCTCGTAACACTGGCACTGTTAAAGCGAGAACTCGCTCGATTGAGGGAGAGGGGAGTCAGGCGACAGGAGCCAGAAGTATGAGTCCCTCCCGCGTTCGGGACTCATACTTCTAACTTCTCACTCCTTTTTTCTTGCGTCGGCATCGCCGTTTGCTCTCGCCCCACTCTTTCGTTACCTGTTCAAAAACTTCAGGAGATTCGTACCGTAACACCCCGTTTGCTTCGGGCATCGGTCCGATCAGACCTTTGAAGACGGGGCACCCGCGTACCGACACGTCGAGACTGTAATCACTGATTCCCATCTGAACGTGTCGGCGACGGATTTCCTCTTCACTCACGTAGTCTCGAATACGATACTCTCCTTCGGGTCCTCGTGTTACAACGCGAAAAATATGCCTCTTCATGGCGGATGTAATCGACACTTCGGAACGGAGAATCGGCAAAATCCTTCTATTTACCGGTTGTTGCAAACGCCCCACTTCTGCCAATGGTGCCGAAAAAATCAAAAAATCAATCTGTTCCATTTGGATGTGTCAATTTTTGGTTGTGAAGATCGTTGAGATAACAACGATGCGCCCTTTGTACCGTTGACGGAAACGGCAAAAAAGGTTACACTTACGCAAGGGTTGCATCCCCCTTTGTTAGGTAATTTCAAGAATTTGATGACACGTACTCTTTTACTTTTTACCCTTTCGAGCATTGCCCTTGTCGGAATGCTCGCGGCTCAGGAATCCGATTACTCCGAAGAGAATCCGCCCGTTCAGGAAGAACAGTCCGCTGTTGTCGATGCCGATAATCCCGGTATGGGACTGCTCGATCAGGCAACCGAAGCAAAACTTCGTGCGAGTACTGTCCTGGATTTGGGGCAAGTAATCGTTCTTTGCCAACGAGCCAAGAAGATGGGACTCTCCGGCGAGAATCTAAAATACTGTAATCAACTTTTGGCTTCGACCCAATTGCAGCGTGGACTTTTCCTTGCTCAGTCACTGTTGAATTCTCAATCGCGTCCCGGAGATTGGGCAATGATCCGACAGAGAACGTTAATCGATCTTGAAGAAGCCGTTACGGTCATCAAGGATCATCCAACTGCCTATTTACGGATTGCCCAACTCAATCTGTTACCCGACGGAAATGAGAATCGGGCAAAAGAAGCCCTGAAATTGGTAATTCCGTGTGCCAAAAGTGAGCCGCCACTCCAACTTCAAGCGGTTCGTCTGTTGGTGGAACTTGAACCGGAACCGGAACAGCGGGAAGCGACCTTGGCGATGGCTGCCAAAGATGGAAATCCGCAAATCCGAATGCTCCACGCTCTTACGTTGCTCGAACTCAAACAAGACAGTAGGGCAATGGATGTCCTGCAAAAATTAATCGAAGATGAAAGCAGTAATGATGAATTAAATGACCGTGTTGTTGCGGTGCTTGCCGGTTTTGATAAACATGACCTGGCAATGAAAATTCTCAACATGTTGAGCGAAAAGGGAACGGACGAACGGAAAAATCAGGTTGATCTGATGAAAGCGAAATTGTATTTCAAAATGGAACAATACGATCACGCCTTGGCATTGCTCGATTCCCTTAGGGGAAAGTTACAGGGAGATGACGAGTCACTGGTGAATTCATGGATGCTCCGCTCCACAATACACCTTGCAATGGACAACACAGCAGAAGCCCTGAAAAACATTGAGGCAGCCGAAAAAATACGTCCAGATTTTCCCCCTATCTTACAACAGAAGTACGACATCTTGATGGAGCAAAAGAAATTTGACGAGGCTCTTGAAGTTACCAAAAAACTTCAGTCGCACAATCCAGAAGACCGCGGAAATTTTCTTCTGGAAATTCATGTTCTCACTGAACTGAAAAAATACGATGATGCCCTTGAAATCGCCCAAAAGTTACGTACGCAGTTTCCCGAAAACCCTCAATGGGTGATGATTCTCATGGGGATATACACCAAACAAAAGGTCTATGACAAAGCCCTTGCATTGGTGGACGAGCAACTGAAAGAGACACCGGATGACTTGCGATGGATCGTTGCCAAAGCGCAAGTGTATTCAGAGCAAAAAAAGTGGGATGCGGCAGTGAGTTGGCTCGAATCGTGCCTCCAAAAGAATCCCGATTCGCAGGAAATCACCTTGGCATTGATCGGTGTGTTAGTCGAAAAAAAAAGTTTTAAGGCGGCACAAGAGCGGATTCAATCGCTTTTGGCAAAAGAGCCGAACAATGTATTCTTGCTCCGATTGGACTCGCAAATGTCGATTTCGTTGGGACTGCATCATGATGCGGTCAAAGCACTGATGAAAGTGGTTGAAACCGACCCGAAAGATTACACGTCGATCAATAATCTGGCTTGGCTTTTATGCACGTCGCCGATAGATTCTGTTCGCAATGGTCGTCGGGCATTGGAATTGGCGGAGAAAGCAAGCGAATTGTCTCGTTACAAAAAGGCGTTTGTTTTGAGCACGTTAGCGGCGGCTCATGCCGAAATGGGAGACTTCGACAAAGCCAAAGAGTGGTCCATGAAGAGCATTGACATTGCAAAGGAGGAACAAAGCAAATCGGAGGAAGAACAAAAAGAACTGCTCGACAATCTCCAAAAGGAGTTGGAAAGTTTCAAACGGAACACGCCCTTCCGGGAACTATTGGAGGAAAGCAACTGAAGCCGGGAGTAAGAGTGCAGGAATGGTGCGGAGTGGAATGACGGACTCCCGATGAAAAAATGTCCATTACTTTCCGGCGAGAGCCTCATAACAAACGTCTATGTTCACACGCTTTTTTCTATCTTGCTTCGTTCTGCTTTCCGTTCATGCGTTTGCATGGGCGGCGGAGACGCAGTTTGAAGTCATTGACAGCGAAGAAAACAGCATCTTCGGAACCGTTGTCGCTCTGGATCGCACACAAGTTGTTGTCGATGTTCAGGGAACGTTTTGCACGATTCCTCTCGAAAAATTGGTTAACATTCGGAACATTGCTCCGAGTCCCTACGGACAAATCTCTTTTCCAACCGCCAGCGACTCCGATTTGTTGCGCCAGATGCCGACAGCCCCCCTATCAACAACGCGAGGGGCAAACAGGCGGAGACTTGCCGAAACGCTCGCAAAAAAATTGGAATCAGATGCGCAAGCCGCAAGAAAAACGTTTCCCTATCACGTTGTTGCCCTTGAACTCAAAGACGGTTCCCGATTGACCGCTTCTTCGTTAACCGTTACGAACAATCAATGCGATGTTCGTCTGTTGGATCAACAGAACGATTTATCTCTTTCCTTAAATACCATTTCGGCAATCCGCTTTGCCGTTCGCAGTTTATCCGAAGTGGTCAATCCTCCGGCAGACTGGCAGCGTTTGGCGGTTCCCAATGCTAAGGGAGACCGACTTGTCATCGGTAATCCCGGCTCGTTCGATGTTTATACAGGCATCCTCAATGACATCAGTGCCGAGACCGTTTCCTTTGCCGTTGATGGTGAAGTCCTGCCGGTGCCTCGGCGGAAAGCGTTCGGACTCGTTTTGCATCACGAATCCCCTTCGACAGGAGCGTCGCTACTCGGCACATTGACTCTCTGGACTGGCACAAGAGGAATGTTCACCGATATTCGACTCCATGACGATGAATTGACATGGACAACGTCTTCCGGCTTGACGGCTACCGTCCCTCTTGCAATGGTAGACGAAATTGACTTCGGCGAAAAAAGGACTTACTATCTGGCTGATTGTGAATTAGTACAGAGTCAATTTTCATTGCCCTTTGCGTCGGATATCAAGCCGGCGCAGTTGAAATTTCTGCAAACATTTTACGAGAGTCGAACGAAAAATGCGTCCTGCGAAGCGGTATTGGACGGCATCGTTTATGGACGGAGTATTACCTTGCGGGGCAAGACATCGCTCGAATATCTTTTGCCCAAGCCGTTTGCTTCGTTGAAGGCGATCATCGGTATTGAGGATCAATTCCGTCCCTACGCAACAGCAACGCTCCAAATTTTAGCGGATTCGCAAATTTTAGGGACTTGGGAATTGCGTGGCGATTCTGCATCGCAGCGGATATATTTGAATTTGCCGCAGAATTGTCGAGTGATTACACTCATTGCCGAGCCGCCGCCGCAATCGAACGTTCCAGCAGTGCTGACGATTGCCAATCCGCAGTTGTTTGAATAGACCGATTCCGCAAGCATCATACTTGACTCTTTGCATGGCTTGAAAGAAAATGGGGGACAATCGTAGGCGTTTCACCTAACAATCCTACTCAGAGGAAGTCTTATGCAATTATCTCGAATCGTCGTTTTTCTGTTTTTACTGTTCATGGCGAATTGCAATTTTGCAGCCGAAACAGATCCCGTGCCGTTGCCGGGCGAGGGAACCGGTCCGGTGGCATTGTCGTTCGACCATTTTCCAAGTCGGATGCACGCCTTCGTTTGGCGGAATTGGTCGCTGGTCGAAGGTCGGCGGCTTGCGGCGGTGCTGAACACAACCACCGAAAACGTCGAAAAGGTTGCCCGATCAATGGGACTGCCGCCGCAGGGAAAAATTTCACCCTATTGGCAATCGTCGCGCGGTTATATTACCGTACTGAAACGTAATTGGCATCTGTTGCCTTATGATCAACTGATTGAAGTCTTGGGCACTGACCGGCACGCACTTGCCGATTCTTTGCAGGAAGACGATTTTTTGTTTATCAAACTTGGCTCCATCAAGCCGCAGTGCGAACCGCTCAAATATATTGAACCGACCGACGAACAAAACCGCCGAGCAGCGCAAATTGCCGAAACGGTGCGACGCGAACTCGGAGAAAATTGGTACACCATGCCCGAAGAACCACGATTCGCCTTTATTGACCGTCTTTCGCAACCAGCGACACCGATTGCCGATACGGAAAAGCCCGACGAGTCGGCGTTTGAACTGCGTTTTATTTACTCCTATTTTGCAACCTTCGGCGATCCGTTGCTTGATCCGACGGTCGATTCGTATCCCGACGGACTGTTGCAGCAACTCAAAGATGCCGGGGTCAACGGTATCTGGCTCCATACGGTTTTGCGGACACTCGTTCCACCGAGCGAACTCTTTCCAGAGTTTGGCGACAAGCATGAAATCCGCCTCCAGTCGCTCCGCACATTGGTCGAGCGGGCAAAACAATACGGTATCAAAGTCTATTTGTACGTCAATGAACCGCGTGTGATGCCCGAATCGTTTTTCAAATTGCATGACCGACAAAAATTGGCAGGGGTGCGTTTTGGCGATCATGTGCGGCTCTGTACTTCACGCCCGGAAGTCCGACAATGGCTCACCGATTCGATGGCGTACCTCTTCGAGAACGTTTCCGATTTAGGGGGCGTTTTTACGATTACGGCATCGGAGAATCCAACGAACTGCGCCTCACACGGTCAACACGGACAATGCCCGAATTGCAAAGATCGCTCCTTTGCCGACATTATCGTTGATGTCAATAGGGCAATTCAAGAGGGAGTCCATCGCGGTAATCCTCACGCAAAGATAATCGTCTGGGATTGGGGTTGGCAAGACGCTTTTACAGAAGAAATCATCAATCGCTTGCCGAAGTCCTGCTGGTTTATGTCGGTCAGCGAGTGGTCGCTTCCGATTCAGCGCGGCGGCATCAATACTATTGTCGGTGAATACTCGATTTCCGCCGTTGGTCCCGGTCCACGAGCCTCGCGGCATTGGGAATTTGCCCGAAAAGCAGGACTCAAGACAGTCGCCAAAGTGCAGGTCAACGCCACGTGGGAAATGTCGGCGGTGCCTTACATCCCGGCACTGGAACGAGTGTCGCAGCATGGACTCAACCTTTCGCAGGCGGGTGTCAATGGTCTCATGTTAAGCTGGAGTGTCGGCGGTTATCCGTCGGCAAATCTTGACCTGTTCCGGCGATTCACCTCGAAAAATTTGGGTGCGGAGAGCGATTCTGCCAACAGAGACCAGATCATTGATACAATCATGCGAGAAACTGCCGCCGCCCATTTTGGGAAAGAGTACGCTGATGTGATTGTACGTGATGCATGGCGGAAAGCGTCCGAATCGTTCAGTGAGTATCCCTACCATATCGGGACGGTGTACAACGCTCCGCAACAGGTGGGTCCATCGAACCTGTTTTTCCGCAAACCGACCGGTTACAGGTCAACGATGGTCGGGTTTCCTTACGACGATTTGACGAGTTGGCGTTCGGTCTATCCGCCGGAGGTGTTCGCTGCGCAAATGGAAAAGTCGGCAACAGGTTTTGGCGATGCGGCGGTTTGTTTCCGCCGATTAGCCGATACGGTTCGAGCAACGTCCCCTGAATTGGCAAAAAAATTCGATGCTGAAGCCCGTATCGCTACGGCAGTGCAGACCCATTTCCTCTCGGTGGCAAACCAAGTGAATTTCGTTCTTGCCCGTGATGCCGGGGACACCGACGCAATGCGCCGTATTGTGCGGGGCGAACTGGAACTTGTGAAGACGTTTTTCCCCATCGTCAAAGCCGATTCACGTATCGGTTTCGAGGCATCGAACCACTATTATTACGTGCCGATTGATTTGGTAGAAAAAATCATCAACTGTTGTTCCATTTTGGAGTAGTTTTATGTCCAACTTGAAACGTCCCTGTCATTCCAAGGGATTGAACACGAATCCGGCGATCAGTTTCGGGTAAAAATAGGTACTTTTGGCAGGCATTCGGTCTCCCAAAAGACTCAACGTCCTGATGTGTTCAACCGTTGCAGGCATGACCAATGCCGCCAACGAATAATCGCCCGTTTGCAGTTCCGACATGACTTCATCGACCAGATGAACATACGTCGGTCTCGGCGGTTCAGGCACTTCCAGAAGAGTCTCGACGATCAATCGATGGAGCAAACTCACTCCCAGTTCCCGCCATTCAGGATGGTGGTCCTGAGCGATCTCGTCCATTTTTGCCTTTCCTTCCGCCGTGAGTGAAGTCAACGACCAACATTTGTCCTTCGGCGTATAAAGTCCGATGGCATCCTGCCGTTGTTCCTGCTCGATTCGTTGCCACACTTTGGGAGCATCGGTTGCTCCATTGCCGACGTGTTCCAATCGGAAACATTTTTCCAGTTTTGCCGTTAACTCCTTACTGGACAGCATTGGCAAACCGGGAAACAAGCGGTGTGTCGGCATCACGATGAGCCCGGGGTCTTCCATCGCAATACAGACCATCAACACGTAATTCGCCGGATGGTTGCTATGCAGTAAGCCCATATCGTCGATTTGCTGCCGGTAATTGCATGCTGTTTCGTAACGATGATGACCGTCCGCAATGAAAATGGGCTTTGGTGCCATTGCCGAAACCACTTGTCGAATGGTTTTTTCATCTTCAACCACCCACATTTTGTGAACGACACCAAGATGATCCGTTGCGCTTGCCGACGCAGTGTATTTTCCTTGTACCAGCGTGTTTTCCAGAACGGACTGTACCGCATTTTCCTCGTCGGGATAGAGACCGAAAATTTGGCTGAAATTCATTTTACAGGCGGTCGTGAGCATCAGACGGTCGAGTTTCGGACCGCTCATGGTGATTTCATGTGGATAGACCATTCCATATCCGAAGGGGACGGCTCGACAGCCGCACATAAACCCTTTGCGGACGTATTTTTTCCCGCCGGACTCGTAGATTTGGTGATAGACATAGAGAGCGGGCTGTTCTTCCTGTTGGAGGACGGCATTTTCTTTCCATGCTGTCAATGTATTGGCGGTTCGGGTATATCGGTTATCGGTGGCACTGTCCGTCGGATACATTTTTTCCAAGATGAGCCGAATGACATTGTTCGGATGCCGACGGTAAAGTTCCTCTTGAAAGGTCTCGTCGATTACATCATAAGGCGGAGCAACCACGTCATTCAGATTGCCGATCTTGGTAAGATTGTAACGATAGCCTGCAAAGGGCTTAATTTCCATAGTAGCGATTCCAAAAAAAGGTTACAGCAGTATAGTAGAAACGAGGGACAAAGACAAGTATTCTGTGAAACGTCTGAAACGTCGGTGTGTCATTTGGGATTAGGGCGTGATACGGTAGAACCAAGTTCGACGAAGCCCCCCAAGACAAAACACTCATGTCGGCGATTGCTAATTTTCAGCGAAAGCCTTGGAAGAGTTCCGGTCATCATTCACGCACTTTGCTGGATTTTCTTGGCAACGACCAGATTCACTTCGGCAAGTTTATCGACTCGGCTGAACTGTTTGGCAACTTCTGGAGCGTGTGTAACCAAAATCAGGGCAACATCTTCTTCCTGACAGGTGTTCCGCAGCATGTCAATGACCTGCTGCTGATTACCGACATCGACGTTTGCCGTCGGTTCGTCCGCCAACACCAACTTCGGCTTGTTTGCCAACGCTCTCGCTACGGAAACCCGCTGCTGCTCTCCGACGGAAAGTTGCGCCGGCTTGTGATGCAAACGGTGTCCCAGCCCCACCTTGTCCAAAAGGTCTTTTGCCCGATGTTTATCGCTTCGCGCACTGGCAAAGGTCATTCCGATCATCACGTTTTCCAAAGCGGTAAAGCCTTGCAAAAGATTGAACGTCTGAAAGACGTATCCGATCCGTCTTGCCCGGAACTGATCCCTCTCCGCTTCTGTCAGAATAGGCGTATCCCAACCATCAATGAGGACGTGTCCCGAAGTCGGACGCAAAATACCGGCAACAATATGGAGCAACGTTGTCTTACCGCAACCGCTCGCACCAACGACAACGACCTGTTCTCCGGCATCGACCGACCATTTCGGAATGTCCAAAATGGGCAAATCCTCGCCATCAGGAAGGGTGTATGATTTTTTCAGATTCTTGATTTCAAGCATGCCGACAGGATACCCTGCCGAAGGCAGTTTGTCAATAGACTGCCTGTACGATTTTCCCGAAGACTGGGAGCCCAAGCAAAGTGAAGCACCTCGATTGTTCCTTAAAGATGGGGTCGGTAATTTCCCAGATTACTGAGCCAATTTCGGATTTCCGGTTCTGATTCGCAAGCCAAATCCCCTTTGACCAGTTGCCTCTGAAAGTCTGCCGCACCATCCTTAAAGAGGTCAGCCGCCTCTGCGTTTTCAAAACGTTTCTTCGGATCAGGGGCAATTAAACTTCGGCAGAGCCGCATCAACATCTCGCTTGTTGCCACCATCGGCGGCAGTACCTTATGCAGTTGATTGGCAAGCAATAACCGTCCTTCAATGCCGTTTAACTCTGAGTTTGCGCTGAACAATCGCCGCCCCGCCAACATTTCGATCAACACATATCCAAGACTCGCAATATCGCTTTGCGGCGTTGCCTGTCTTCCTTCCAACACTTCGGGAGCCGCATAAGCCAATGTGTAGGGACGATTCGGCGGACGCTTTTCGACTTCAAATGCCGAGCCGATGTCCACTAACTTGGCAGTGCCGGTCTGTTTCAGCATGATGTTGGAAGGTTTAATGTCGCCGTGAACAATCCCAGCCCGATGCAGCGCACCCAAAGCGGCAAGACATTCCCGAATAATCGGGACGGCAATGCCGGGCATCAGCCGAGGATGCATGGTTCCACCCGTTACGACTACATTATTGATATATCTCCAACGGCTCGGCGAAACATTTTTTTGCAGATAGTCAAGCATCTCCTGCCTTAATAATTGGCTTAGGTCAAATCCTTCAATCCATTCCATCGACATACAATGGATGCGGTTCGTCGAATGCCAATTACGTACCACGACGAGGTGATCATGCTGAATGCTGGCAACTTTCGCCGTGATTTTTGCCATGTTGTACATCTCATCTTCATAGAGCATATCGCTGCCAAAACGTTCCGGCGAGAACACTTTGATTGCAATGGGAAGAATGAAGCCATCGGAACCGCGAAGATCGCTCAAAAAAACGAACCCCTGTCCGCCCTGACCGAGCATATTCTTGAAGCGGATGTCCTCATGCCAATGGACTCGTTGTTGATCAAGGAGTTCATAGTAATTATTTTGCAGTTCTTCGGAGCATCCGTCTTGCGATAGAGTCTTGTCGGCATGCGTGATTGTTTTTTCAAAAATTGCCGTCGTTGAATCGGGCTTACCAGTCGAGTGAATCCCAATACGGTATTTTCGCGGCGATTTGTTTGAAGACGTTCTTGAACGATAGAGCGTTTTGAAGTCCGACCAAAGCGCATAGCCTTCGCTTCGAATGGGAAAACCGAGTTGCTTTCCTTCGGCAGTAAGATAATTGATCATCCGTTGTCCCGACAGCCAGCGGTGTATGTTGGCGACAAAAATATCAACCACATCGTCAAAACGACGCTGAGACTGTCCACCGATGTGCGGCGTAATAATAACGTTTGGGAACAAATTCCAGAGCGGATGTTCGGGGGGGAGCGGTTCCGGGGCGGTTACGTCCAGCACAGCCCCCGCTATTTGACCTTCATTGAGTGCGAGAACCAAGTCGTCTGTTACCACGATATTTCCTCGTGCCACATTGACGAACAGAGCATCCGGCTTCATTTGCCGAAATCGTTCAATGTTGAACAAGCCGGTCGTTTGTGCATTGAGAGGAAGGGAAAGAATCACGACATGCGATTGATGCAACAGGTCATCAAGCCGGTCTGTTCCCCAAAGTTCCTCCACATAGCCCGGTTTGTCCGAAGGATAGAGATCAGTCGCCAAAATGGTCGTCTGGAAGTGGGCAAGAATTTCAGCGATGCGTCTTCCGACTCCGCCGAAGCCGACGATGCCGACGGTAGAACCGGTCAAATCTCGGGTGGGACGACGGAGGAATTTATGGTAATCGGGAGCGGTGTGATCATATTGTTCGTAGAGACACGTCGGCAAATTGCGCATCCAAGCGAGAATGAGCGACAAAGTGTGTTCGGCAACCTGATCGGCAAGCACCCCGGAGGCTGTTGTGAGGGCAATGTCGGAATTGACAACGGCGGGTGTCAAGCACCAATCCATACCGGCGGCGGAGGATTGAATCCACTGTAACCGGCGGTTACGGACGATCGTTTCCCAATCGACTGGGACTTTGGCGTGTCCGCAAAAAAAATCGGCTTCCAGCAGGGCATTGGCGATGTCGTTTTGCCCCACATTGATAATATCCACTGCGGACCAAGCGGAGCGGATTCGATCAATATGGACTGATTCGACAGGCGTATCCTTGAAACAAACGACGAGATTGGGCATCTTTCTGAAAACTTCAACAGTTCCCGCAACTGTGGCAGTGTATCATGAGATCATGGGAAAAGCAAGAAACAGCCCCCTTTTTTCAGCAATAAACTGCAAACGGCACGGAAATGTCCATTTTTCGTTACTTCGCCCTCGGATGAGCCTTGTTGTAAATTTTTATCAGGTTTTCCGTGTTCAGATGTGTGTAAATTTGCGTCGTGATAAGACTTTTATGTCCCAAAAGTTCCTGAACGCTCCGAATGTCCGCTCCGCTGTTCAAGAGATGGGTTGCAAAACTGTGCCGTAATGTGTGCGGGGTCGTTCGGGAATCGAGTCCGGTCTGTTTCAAGTATTTAATCAACATTCGGGCAGTGCTGCGTGTCGTCATACGACCGCCGAATTTGTTCAAGAACAGGGGAGTTTCCGTCGGCGGTGTATTCGACGGAAACTTTGCCGCCTTGGAACGTTTGGGAGTTGTGCGTCCACGTCCGAGTACGTCCATTTCGCCAGCCAACAATTTTTTGCGGGGAACAAACCAAGCGCGAATTGCTTTCACGGCGTAAGAGCCGAGCGGAGCAAACCGTTCTTTACGTCCTTTTCCACGGACTCGGACTAAACCTTCTGTAAGACTGAGATCGCCGAGATTCATTCCGATGAGTTCGCTGACTCGAACGCCGGCGGAATACATTGTTTCCAGCATCGCTCGATCCCGAATTCCAAATGGGTCGCTGATCGGCGGGGATTCGAGCAGTTTACCGACCTCATCGGTTGAAAGAAAATAAGGAAGTTTGCGTCCCCCTTTGGGATTGCGGAGCGGCTTCGCCGGATTTTCGTCTGCCCAACGCTCACGCTGTCCGAAACGGTAAAAACTACGTAGCGATGCCAAGCGGCGGGCAATGGTCGATCGGGCATAGCCCGCCTCGTGCATGGCTGCCACATAACCGCGTAACTGAACCGTTGTTACTTCGGAAGGAGTCGGAATCCGTTCATCGAACAAATCGAACAGATATTCGGTCAAGGCTTCGAGGTCTTCCTTGTAACTTTTGAGTGTCAGATCGGAAGCATTTTTTTCGACTCGCAGATACTGCAAAAACCGTTTTGCTGCTTTCAACATGGACAGAAAGTTGAAAAGACGACTCCATTCGGACTCCATTGTATCACGATTCGCATTGTTGTAAAAGAACAAGCACTCGTAGTGATGAGCAGTGTTCCACCCGGCTCGTTTTTTGTTGAGAATTGCGGTACAATGGGATTCTCACATTGATTTTGGTTGCTTCAAATTATGGCTAAAAAACTTCGACTTGCTGTTTTTATTTCGGGAACCGGCAGAACGTTGAAAAATTTTCTTGACCGTATTCGTGCCGAACAACTTTCCGCCGAAGTTGTCGTTGTCATTTCAAGCGTTGCCAATGTGGTCGGTCTGCAATACGCCGAAGAGGAATCGATTCCGATTGAAATTGTCGAACGTTGCCAATATGGCAGTCTTCATGAGTTTAGCGAAGCCAATTTTGGTGTTTGTCGGGCGGCACGAGCCGATTACGTTGTCCTTGCGGGATATATTCGTCATCTTGAAATTCCCAAAGATTTTGAGAATCGTGTGCTGAATATTCATCCGTCGTTGATTCCTTCGTTTTGCGGAAAGGGTTATTACGGCAACATCGTTCATTCCAAGGCGTTGGAGTACGGCATAAAGATTTCCGGTTGTACCGTCCATTTCGTCGATCAGGAGTATGATTCCGGACCGATTATTTTGCAAAAGGCAGTCGAGGTTTATGAAGGGGACACTCCCGGCAAATTAAATGACAGAATTTTTGCTGCCGAGTGTCAGGCGTATCCTGAAGCGATAGAACTACTCGCCCAAGGACGAGTGACCGTTAAGGGTCGGATCGTCAGCGTTGCGCCTCCGAAAGATCAAAAGCGGAATACCGATATAGATTTTTGAGTCAAAAAAGAGCCGCGAACGTCAGGGTGCGAAAAACGAAACCGCAATCGTCCGGTTTTCTGGTATAACGTCTCCGAATGACTCGATACCTCGGACCCTCTCCGACAACGTCACGCCGGAAATGATTGCCGAAGTCCAATAAACCGTCATGTATGGAGCAGATACCGTCAGGCATTTTCATGACACATTCCTGACGGTTGTTAAGCAGAGCCGCACCCAAAAAATGTTAGCATCCCTTTGTTTTTGCATACTGCCGTGTTTGCACCGGAACGTATTGGGAATTGGTCTGGAATGAAATCAATGGAATTGACCACGGCAATTCTCGATACGCTCCAAGCGACTCGTTGTTGTTGCCGAATCCGTCGTTGCCTAATCCTGCGCCAGAGCGAGCATCTTCAGGGTTTCCAATGATTGACGTACCTGTTCTGCCGAAATGGCTTTCCAACCGGCTAACTTGTGATTCAAAATTGCCACTTTCAAGAGTTCCAACGGCTCTGCAACATCGGCGGGAAAATGGGAAAGTCCTTTGAGCGACATCAACAGTTCGCCCGTCGAAGGTGTGCTGCCCTCCGATTCGGAATGTTTCGTCCTGTTCTTGTTCGGTTGTGCCTTTTTCTTGGGCGATTCTGCTGCCGAGTCCGATACGGGAACCGCTTCAACTCCGTCGATGGTGTTTACTGCTCCGATTTCGACGTTGCGCCCTTCAATCCGCTGGGAATAGGCATCTTCGTCCAATCCCGCAACAAAAACATCTTCTTCTTGGGGTTTATGTTCATCCGAAGCCCCGAGAGCATCCCAACGTTGCACCTGCATTTGAGCGACCGACCAATCGTTTTGCACCGCTCCTTCGAGCCAAAGTTCGGCATCCTCCCATTCCAGAGCGGCATGAAAATGGGACCAGTAAAGCCCCGCAAAGTCTCGATGTTTATCGCCGAACCGCTCTACCACACGCCGCAATCTGCCGACATGTTGTGCGGTAACATTGCCCACTCGCTTTGCCCATGCTTCATCAGAATAGACGGTATTCGGCTGTCCTGCTGCCATCAATTCACGCCGCCAGTGCAGAATGAGCGATCCTTTTTCCCAGTTCGTTTGACTGACTAAAATGTTCCATTTTCCGACGAGCGGCTCGGACAGTTGGTCGACGAGCGGCGAGTTTTCTTGGTTAGTACCGGTGAAATCAACTGCGACGGGAGCATCTAATACTTCGATAGACATAAAATTTCATTCTCAATAAGTATGCGGCAAGTATAATCCAATGGCAAAGAATGTCAAGAATATCCCCTACGCTTTATCCTACTTCTTGATCAGTTTTTCATAAAATCGGACGTACTCCATCGCACTCTTTGTCCACGACCAGTCTTGGCGCATTCCATTTTGGATGAGTTGATTCCAAACGTCCTTTCTGTTCCAGTAAACGTCCAACGCCCTCCATATCGTTGTGTTCAAGCCGTTAACATCGTCAGAATAGGTCAAAAAGCCTGTTGCCGTATTGTTTTCCAGAGTTTCGTCGCACAAATTCACCACTGTATCTGCCAATCCGCCGGTATCATGCACCAATGGCACTGTTCCGTAAATCTGACTGTACATTTGATTCAGTCCACACGGCTCATATCGACTCGGCATAAGGAACAAGTCCGCTCCTGCCTCAATTTTGTGTGCCAATTCGTCTGAAAATTCAAGCCGTACCGCCACATTGTCGGGATACCGACTTGCCAATGCCGAAAAATGCGCCTCCAACCCCCGATCTCCTTTCCCCAAAAGACAAAATTGCACTCCATGCTTTTCAACCCATAGCGGAATCACTTCGGCAATCAAATCGACTCCCTTTTGATGAACAAGTCGGCTGATCATTCCGCAGAGCGGCACATCATTGAGCGGTGGTAAGCCCAGCGTCGTTTGAAGATCGTCTTTGCAAACGGGCTTTTTTTCAACGACGCTGTCTGCATCGTATTGGATGGCAATGTACGGATCGGTTGCAGGATTCCATCGTTTCACACAGACACCGTTCAGGATTCCCCGAAGCATCGGACTGCGGTACTGCAAGGCGGTGTCCATTCCGTAACCAAACGCAGGGGATTGAATTTCCAGAGCATATCGGGGACTGACCGTCGTAAGTCCGTCGGCACACATCACGCCTGCTTTCATCAGATTTAACTTGCCGTAAAACTCCAACTCATCAAACGTAAAGTGTTCCCAACCGATTCCGGTCATGAGCAAGTCCCAGTGCCAGAAAATTCCTTGATACGCCAAATTGTGAATGGTGTGAATGGTCGCAATGTTTTTATAAGCCGGTTTTTCCCGGTACAAAATAGATTGAAATGCCGGAAGAATTCCCGTTTGCCAATCGTTGGAGTGAAGAATATCCACTTTGAGATTCATGACCGAGATCATTTCCATGACTGCCCGGCAGAAAAAAATGAATCGTTCGCAGTTGTCGTCGTAGTCGGAACCATTTTCGGTGTAAAGTTCGTTCCGATTGAAGTAGGTGTCCTGTTGGACAAAATAGATCGGTACATCGCTGTCAGGAATGTTGGCTTTCCAAATTTTTACTGCTACGGTTTTATCGCCAACAGGGACGGGAAAACGGACTCCGGTGTCTTTTGGGAAAATACCAGCATGGAAAACCGATTTGTAGGCGGGAATGACAACGGTTATTTGATGTCCGAGTTGTTTGAGGTAAACCGGGAGTGATGCACAGACATCAGCCAGTCCACCTGTGCGAGCAAAGGGGGTTGCCTCACTACTGACAAACAGAATGTTCATAACGGCGTAACTCCTTTGGGAGAAATGCACCTCTTTGCGTCATTCTACCATACATTTGCACTATTTTACCGCAAAATCGCTATTCTTTTTCTCAAGGTTGGTCGGAAGAGTATGCGCAAACGGTAAAATGGTTATAAAACGACTTGTATTTTTTACGTTACAATCATCACATGTCATTTGACCGTTAGAATGGTTTTACTCGACCAATTACCAGAGACGCAATAGCGGTCTCGGATCCGCAAGCCGGAGTGAGAGCCTTGACTTTGTCCCTCCATTTTCGTATAAACTTGTCAATGCTTCCTTGTTCCGTCATTTCGTCTTTTTTCTGATGCTTTCCCGCCGATTATGTTTCGGTACGCTGATCATTGCCGCCGTCGTCGGTTTATCCTGGCTGGACGTTTCTATCTACCGATATGGATTGGCACGGGACATCGTTTGGTTGCCGAAGGGAATCGTGTTGCTCCCCACCTATTTGATTTGCCTTGTTTTTCTGACACGGGAAGTGCTTCGACTTCTCAATGCCGCCGGTCTGAAACCGCTGGCTTCCTCCGTTTATCTGGGCAATCTGTTCATCGCAATCAGTTGTTGGATTGCCAACGTTATTCAGCAGTACAATCTGGAAATATTGAAAAATACCACTTCAAAAGGGGGCTGGGAGTGGGCAGCGACCGCCAGTTTTACCGCATTGCTTGCCGTTGCCTGTGGAGTCATTCTTGCTTTTGCCGCTGAAATGCGCCGTTATTCCCATCCGGGAGGCGTGATGATCAATCTTGCCGGTGCCGTGTTCACGTTTGCTTATCTCGGTTTGTTCTCCTGCTTCATGATCCAACTTCACATGGCTTACGGAATCGGAGCAATCCTGTCGCTTGTCGTTGTTACGAAGATGTGCGATACTGGAGCATTCACTTTTGGCAAACTCATCGGCAGATACAGGATCACTCCCAGTTTAAGTCCGGGCAAGACACTCGAAGGAGCCATTGGCGGAATTCTATTTGCATGTGCCGGTTCGTGGTTCTGGTTTGACGCAGTCCTTCCTTATTTCGATAAGACACCGACTCCTTTTCTCGGCTGGATGGCATTCGGTCTTGCGGTGGCTCTGACGGGCATGGTCGGCGACCTGGCAGGTTCACTGATTAAGCGGGACAGTCTCGTAAAAGATTCAGGGCATGCGGTTCCCGGCTTCGGCGGTGTGTTGGATATTTTCGATTCACTCTTGGTGGCGGCACCGGTTGCCTACGTTTTTTGGGTTTTTGGCTTCGTTTGTCCGGGGAAAAATTTTTGAGCAGATCGAACAGTATTGTTGCAGGCGAACCGGCTCGAATCACTTCGTAAGCCGGTCAATGGTATGGGCAACCGAAGAAACTGTTTTTCGTTTTGATTCCGACCAGGAAGCCGTTTCGTCAATGGTCTCAAACAAGGCATAACAAGCCGCCTCGTAGTCAATACCCACTAATTCCGAAACGATCCGAATACTGCGGTCAATCAATTTCTTGTTCGTTGCATCGACGTGAGCCATCCAGTTGCCATGCAAGCGTCCCAGTTTGCCCATCGTTGCCGTCGAGATGTTATTCAAGACGACTTTCATTGCGAGATGCGCAAACAGGTCGAGCGGCGTTTTGGGAATTTCCACATGAACGAAAAAGACCGGATCGCACACATCAACGTTGGGACGCTTGGGTCCGATCAGGATCGCCGCACGCTTTTCAAACGCATCGGTCTGCTCAATGAAGGCTTTGAGCCAGTTTCCCGCTTTTCCGACGGAAACGTCAAGCCGATCCATTTCGCTGCCAACCAAAAACGCAACGGCAACGTTCGGACTCACGTCGGTTCTCGTCGGGTCCGATTCGCAACCGATCAGGTACGTTTTCAAGATGGAACAGTCAATCTTCGGCGGATTATTGACAATTCGATCCGGTGCATCCATGTTCCGGTAGTCGTTGGGAGTCCACTGAATACAGCACGGCTCTCGTCCAAGCAGGTTAAGCCAAGCGGCTTCCGCATTCCGAATCGGGTCTTTGACAAACGCCCAAGAGACCGGGGCTTCGATTTCAAGCGTTGAGCGGAATGGCGGTGTCTTGAACGTCGGCGACCGCTCTGTTGTGTCCGTGAAAATGTCCAGAGCGTACTCATCCGGGAAATAAGTTACAAGTCCCGATGCAGCGTAAATCGAGTGTTCAAAATCGGTCAGTGCGGCAAGAACGGTGCGGTTCTTTTCGCTGCGAACATCAGCAAGGAGCCTTTTGAATCGTTCGAGTCCTTCCTGCGGTGTCATGAATGTGTATCCGATCCGTTCCAAAGTCTGTTCGGAAAGTGATTCGCAGAGAAATTCATCGAGAGCCGATTCAAATGCGAAACCGGCAACGAGCATTTCAATCGTTGTCGCCTGCATTCGGGTGGAACCGGCAATCGCCATCGGACCTGTTGTGAGATTCACGACGTTGACTCTCGAATCTTCGATGACTGTCCGCGAACGTTCGACCATTCGAGCCATCAATTCGGACGGATTATTGAACAGAAAACTTGTTTTTGCACCGAGTTCCAGCGCGGCGTGGATCGTTCCGATGACCGATGAGGTTTCGCCCCCTTCGCTGATGGCAACGAGACAATCGTCGCCGGTCATTCCGGCATCGTGCATCTGCCGTTTGCCGAAAGCGATGAAATCCTCAAACGATTCGACCGACCGGATCAGTGCGAAGTCGCCGCCTGTCATAATCGAAAAGGTCTGCTCTTTCAAACGGTCAAAAAAAGGCTTCGCTTCTGGATCGAGAGCCGCTTTTTTGGTGCAGAATCTCCGGTGTGCAGCGTCGAGCAGGATCGCCAGCCGTCCCGTCGCACCACAACCACTGAAAAAGATGCGCCGTCCTGCCCGAAGCGTCGCCAGAATATCCGAGCGAAGTTTTTGGAAAGGTTCGGAAGCGAAAACTTTTTCTGCGACCGGCGGCAAATCGTCATCGACACGGAGTAACATATTGATTCCGGCGGCGGTATCCTTTGCCAGAATCTGCGAGAGTCCCCGCGTAGCCGGATGCGATTGTTCCGTGAGCATTTCGCCGAGATGAAATGCCGTTTCGTTTTTCAAAAAGTGTTCCGCCGCTTGTCGGGCTGATTCTTTACTCATTATTGGAATGGGGACCATTCATCCACTGTGGGCACACAGAACCCATAAACTTACTTCGTTTTTTCAAGAAGTCCTTTGTAGTTTCGCATGACGAGATGACTGTCGATCTTGTCCACTAAATCAATGACCACACTCACTACGATCAACAGGCTCGTCCCGCCGAAAAATCCTGCCAGCAAATAATTTTCAGTGCCGACCAACGTTGTCGAAATGACGCTCGGTAAAATCGCAATCACCGCAAGGAACGAAGCCCCGACGTAAGTGATTCGCACCATCACTTTTTCCAAGTAATTCGCCGTTGTGGAACCCGGACGGTAGCCCGGTATGAACGAACCATAATTTTTCAGGTTGTCCGCCATATCTTTCGGGTTAAACGTTACCGCCGTCCAGAAATAGCAGAAGAAATAAATACCGGCAACGAACAGGAGAAGATAAGTGAACGTTTCCCGTCGGAACATATCGTGGCACACTGTCCAAAATCCTCCGTCTCCTTTATCGAGGACAGCAAAGACTGCTGTCGGGAAGAGGAGCATACTGCTGGCAAAGATGATCGGCATCACGCCTGCCTGATTGACCCGAAGCGGTAAGTATTGCCGGGTTCCGCCGAATGTCCGACGACCTTTGATGTGCTTCGCACTTTGAGTGGGAATACGCCGCTGTCCTTTCGTAATGAAAATAACACCGACAACAACAGCAATAAACAGTCCCACCAGCACGATTAGGACTTCCACGCCGAGCCGCGTACTGTCGGAGCCAAGCCCCAGTCCTGCTCCATTGCCGTTCAGCCGCGTCCACAGCCGACCCAGTGCCGAGGGTAAGTTGGAAATGATCCCCGCCATGATCAACATACTGATTCCATTTCCGATTCCGTATTCGTCGATTTGTTCACCAAGCCACATCAAAAAAGTTGACCCTGCCGTCATCACAACGACTGAAGTCAATATCCATCCCAAACCGAGCGAACCATCAGGACCGGTCAGTGCAGAATTGTACAGCCCCATCTGCCCGATAGCCAGAATGTAGAAGAAACTCTGAAACAGGCAAATCGCAACCGTGGCATATCGGGTATATTCGTTGATTTTCTTCTGACCGCTTTCTCCTTCTTTCTTCAATTTTTCGAGCGGTGCCCAGACCGTCGCCAGAAGTTGAAAAATGATGGATGCCGAAATGTAGGGCATAATACCGAGACCGAAAATGGTCAACTGCTCGAATTGCGTTCCGGTGAAGACAGAAACTTGGGACATCAACTGAGCGAGCCCTGCCGACTGCGACCACATCGCCTTCATTTTATCGATGTCCACGATGGGCAACGGAAGCCACCAACCGATACGATAGACAGCCAAAAGACCAATCGTCAACAGAATCTTTTGACGAAGTTCAGGAATTGAAAAAATGATGCGCAGTTTTTGAATCATCGAAATCCCATCCGTTATTTTCCGCCTATTTTAACGAATCTGCCGAAATTTGCAATAGGGCATCAGCCAATAGCATCCATGCACATCCATGGGCAACAGAGAGTGGCAAATACCGTCATTCCCCTCTTGCCAAAAGACCAAGCCGGGAACGCTCTCGATCAATCAAATACCCGTTTCGGCGGGTGCCGTTCTTGGAAATCGACTGCGTTGCTACCGTTGCTCTTCTATGATTTGCTGAACTGCTCTGTAAGGGGTAGAGTGCAACATTGACATTGCACTCTCATTCGTTAGAATAGTGGTAATGGCGTTTTTGATAGAAAGGAGAGAATTCTATGACGGCTTCCAACAACCCTGGTACTCAACACAGTCAATCATTCGACAACGACTTTTACGCTCCGACTGATTTATTTGCAGCAGCAGCGGCTGCCGATGAGCGGACGGGATTCATCGTAAAGACGTATTTGTATCTTTTCGGTGCAATAGCGGCTCTCGTCAGCATCGAGGTATTCCTCTTTACCTTGCTGGGAATTGACAATATGCTGAAAGTTACCCAAACGATGCTCGGCGGTCAATTCGCTTGGCTCATCGTACTGGGAGCCTTCATGCTCGTCAGTTGGGTTGCCAATGCCTGGGCGATGAATGCGACCAGTTCCGCTATGCAGCACGCTGGTCTCGGATTGTACGTCGTTGCAATGTCGGTCATTTTAGTTCCCTTGCTTTGCCTTGCACAACTTGCGACCGGTGATACCAGAATCATCGTCTCGGCAGCAACCGCAACGGCAGGTCTCTTTGCACTGCTCACCTTGACCGTTTTCATCACGCGGAAGGATTTTTCCTTTCTGCGTTCGATTTTGACATTCGGCGGTCTTGCCGCACTAGGATTCATCGTAACCGCCATCATTTTCGGCTTTTCACTGGGACCGATCTTTATGTATGTCATGATCGCATTGATGTGCGGCTATATTCTGTATGATACGTCGAATGTGTTGCATCATTACCGGATCGGACAGCACGTTGCCGCCGCACTCGCCCTGTTTGCGTCGGTTGTTACACTGTTCTGGTATATCCTACAACTGTTTCTCAGCAGAGAATAATCGCCGACCAGAGCCGCAATGATAAAATAGGGGTGTGCGCAAATTCAGTTGCGAATTGGGGCAAGGCAGACAGTTTCGTCATTCCCGCATCGGCGGGAATGACGCACGTTTGTTTTCTGCTCCCAATAACACGTCTCGTAGTTGATCGGCACTCACGAATCCGAGACAACGACGGTGTTCGTTCACCACACAACCAAAAGAACTCTGCATCGTTTGCAGCAAAATCAGTCCCGTTAACAGAGAGTGCCGTGCCGACACCTCGATCATGCTGCGAAGAGGCAACTCCGTTTGCAGTAACTGTGAAAGTTGCCGGGACTGCTCATCCAATTGGTGGCGGACGGCAATTTCCAAGTCGATTGTCCGAACGTAACCGATAGGAATGTCCCGGTTTTCGGGAGCGGCTTCCGGCTCATAGACGGGCAAAGCCAACAGATGAGATTGTCGGGCAATATCCAATACGTGTTCCGGTTTCATCGCCGTCGTGATCGTCGGCAATACCGGTTGCGACAAAATATAGTCCCTGATAAAACGGTCCGAACAGTTAAATATCCCTTCGGCAAGTCGGCGTTGAGTGTCGGAAAGAATGCCCGTATCTTTACCCTCGACGAGAATACCAGAGAGTTCTCTGCGTCCCATTGACAGAGAGATCGCATCGTTCGACTTTTTCAGAACGACGGCGACGATTTTGTTGATTCCCCATAACATTGCTGTGAAGGGCAGGAAAAGCCAGCAGGAAATCAGGATGATCGGCGAGAAAAAACGGAGCACTTTGTTGGGAACATTGAGAGCAAGACATTTGGGAAACATTTCTCCCCAGACAAACAGGATCGGCGTGAGAAGCAGCGTCGAAACGAGTTCGGCATAGATTCCTTCGGCGTTCGGCAATAGAGAGTCGACGAACAAGACCATTGCCATTGAAGCCCCGTAGGTGGTGGCATTGTTTCCGACGAGCAACGTTGCGATGAAGAAGCCGGGATTGTTCGCAAACCAGAACAATCGTCTGGCAGTCATATCTCCGCCGAGGGCATCGAGTTTTAACCGTAATTTTGATACACGGTAGAAAGCCGTTTCCGTACCGGAAAAAACCGCTCCCAGTACAAGACTTGCCAGACCGAGTAATAGCGCAAAACCAATCATGAATGATCATGGTTACACATCGAAGGTATGTCCGCAAGGGGGATGGGACTTCCTATTTTCGACAGATATCAAGGATTGTGTTGATCAGTTGATCTCCGTTGACCGGCTTGCTCAGATAAGCATCACAACCGACTTCCAGTGTTTTTTCACAATCACCACTGAGCGCATGAGCCGTAATGGCAATAATTGGTTTTGTATAACCGTCGCTACGAAGGCGGCGAGTCGCTTCATAGCCATCCATGATCGGCATCTGCATGTCCATCAGGACGACATCGAACGGCGACCCGGCAGACTCGTTCGCTCCGATCGATTCGATTGCCGCCTGACCGTTATCCGCCTGGGTTACTTGGGAACCGGCTTCGGTAAGTTGAGTCGAAATGACAATCTGATTGATGCGACCATCATCGACAACGAGAATATGAAAACCCGAAAGCGGCTTCGTGTCGGTCAACTCAATCATCCCCGATTTCGCAGCAGCACGGTATTCACTCTGTTTTTGCCGCCTCTCATTCTGGTTCCGTATGTCCTCGGTGCAAGGTTCCCGAATCGGAAGAATCAAGGTAAACATACTTCCTTCCCCCACCTTCGACGTAACCACAATATCTCCGCCGAGCAGAATTGCCAAACGCCTGGAGATGGAAAGCCCCAGTCCCGTACCGCCAAAGCGCCGTGTCAGCGAAGAATCCGCTTGAGAAAATGGTTGAAACAGACGTTCCAACTGGTCCGACGACATTCCGATTCCCGTGTCCCGTACCTCGACGAACAACATCTTTTTCCGATTCGTCGTCGATTCAGCCCCATAGTGTACCGAAACGGTTCCAGACTCGGTGAATTTGATTGCGTTGCCGATAAGATTGCTCAAAATTTGCCGCAGTCTCGTCGGATCGCTCAAAATAAGTTCGGGAGTGCCTCCTTCATCCGTGAATTCAAGCGTCAAATTTTCTTTATTGCCCAGACGTTCCTGCATGATCGAATGGATACTCTCAATGATTTCTTTCAACGCAACGGGTATTGACTCCATTTCGATCTGATCGGATTCCACTTTGGAAAAATCGAGGATGTCGTTGATGATCGTCAGCAGGTCGTTTCCGCTGTTGGTAATCAGGTCCACGGATTCCCGGCACTGTTCGCGCTCTTCGGGCAGACAACGTTGCAAGAGTTTACGCCCGATAATATTGGCAAACCCCAGCACGGCATTCATAGGAGTTCGTATTTCATGGGACATGTTGGCAAGAAAATGCCCCTTGGCTCGCAAGGCGGCTTCGGCGACGACTTTCGCTTCCGTTAACTGAACAACCGAATCCTGTAACTCTGCGGCGAAGCGTTTCGTGATTTCCAGGGAGCGTTGGTTGAGGACGCTCAAATAGATACTCCCGAAAAACAAGAGCGTGAGGATGAAGAAAAAACTATAGGGCCAGATTTTCGCCTTTACCAGAGTGCTGGACCAGAGGGTATAATCGTAATCGACACCGATCACTCCGTCGAAATTTCCCTCATGGTCAAAAATCGGATGGAAGGCAGTCACCCAAGTTCCCCACTCGTCGACAATCGGAATCGTGTTGATTCCGGGTTCGCGTGTTGCAAATACGTGTCGCATAACGGCTGTATTGTCGTACCTTTCGCCGATAGGTGCAGGCCGTTCGTTCGGGTCAATGATACCGTTACGGTTGACATCCGTTGCCGGACAAACAATGAACATGGCAGCGTCCTCCCCCTCAATAGGGCGCATGGTATAGGTACTGGCAATGAAACGGCTACTCATTGCCGCGCTGTCGCAGGCATCCATCAAGGCGAGATAGGTTGGATCGTCCTCCGGCGTGCCAGTTTCCGCCCGAACACGGAAAACATGCTCAACATCAGTGTCCACGATGGAACATTCGCATGTTGCACCGGAATAGACGGATTCCCAATCCTCGTCTTCCCATGATTCGTCGAGTTTGCCCCATTGTACCCGGTAGGTCGTCGCACCGGGGACGGAAGACCAGTGCAGACAAATCTGAGTCGGCGAAATTCGGACGGCAGAAGTGAATTCGGGAACAGTCAGTTTCTCTTGGGCGGTTGCCGCAGTTGTTTCGTCCCGTACTTGTAGGAAGTTTCGGTTTAGTTCGCTTTTCATACCTCCCAAGACGGGTTCGACCGGGTCAGACCAGTCTGAAAAGACATCTTCGTTTCCAGCGACGATTTTCCAGTGATCCAACTTGGACACGACGACGGCATGGGCAGCAGCCATTTCGGCAAAGTAGTTGAGCCATTGGGCACGAGCGGATTGGATACCGATCAATAGGCAGGTCAGACCCACAAGGACGATGCAGATGAAGCCGCCCCAGATCGACAAGATCATTGTTCGGGAGCGTTGTTGCCACCGCAGCCAAAACGTCATCCACACCATAAAGGCAATGGGTAGCAAAACAATATAAGAAATATCGACGAAATCAAAAATGTTAACATCTACATTCATGCGACGATCGCTGTTGAAGTAAGCGGCTCTGTGTGCGAGGCAGTATTATAGCACAAATCGGGAATGTCAGGGAAAGTCGGGAACGTAACAACCAATCCGACTGCGAGTTCCAAAATGGGGTGCCATTTCGAGCGGAAACACCAACGTGTGTTACTAACGGGGTGCTATCCGCTTGCTGTCCTTGCTGACGTTTTGGACTCGGTGTGGTATAATGCTCCGAAAATAGAGTCCGTATCGAAAACACAATGGAACGTCGAGTCGTTATTACAGGAATTGGATTGGTTACGCCGTTGGGACACGAGGTTGAAACCGTTTGGCAGAAAATCTTGACCGGGCAGTCCGGCGTGGGACGGATTACCCTGTTCGATGCCCAAAACTTTCCGACGCAAATCGCCGCCGAAGTCAAAGATTTCGACATGTCCGTCATCGGCGAAAATCCCGATGATTGGCAACTGCAAGATCGGCATACGCAATTTGCTCTCGGTGCCGGTTTCAAGGCAATGGTCGATGCGGGACTCTGGGATGCAAACAAAAAATCGAAAGCGTTTCCCTACGATTCCGAGCGTATCGGCGTTTATACCGGTGCCGGTGAAGGAAAGCAAGATTTCGGACATTTTACCGAGATGATCCTTGCCTCGCTGGACGGTAAAGCAGACGGACAATTCGACATGGGCAAATTTATTGCCAAAGGAATCGAAATTCTTGATCCGATCAAGGAACTCGAACAGGAACCTAATATGCCGGCGGCTCATCTGGCGGCAATGTTCGAGGCTTTCGGTCCCAATGTCAATTGTTTGACCGCATGTGCTGCAAGTGCGCAAGCAGTCGGCGAAGCGGCACAACTGATTAAGCGGGACGAAGCGGACATCATGATTGCCGGAGGAGCGCACTCAATGATTCATCCGTTCGGCGTAACCGGCTTCAATTTGCTGACGGCGTTGAGTACCAACAATGGCAATCCGCAGGGAGCCTCCAAGCCTTTTGACAAGGAGCGGGATGGTTTCGTTCTCGGTGAAGGATCGGCAGTCGTCATTTTGGAATCTCTTGATCATGCCCAAAAGCGCGGGGCAAAAATTTATGCCGAACTCGCCGGTTATGGAGCAACGTCGGACGCATTCCGCATTACGGACATTCATCCCGAAGGACGCGGAGCCATCGGTTGCATCAAAAAGGCAATGGAGGATGCAGGACTGTCGACCCACGACGTGGACTACATCAACGCCCACGGAACGAGTACGGGAGTCAATGACCGGATTGAGACGCTTGCCATCAAAGGGGTATTTGGCGATCATGCGTACAAAATTCCGGTGTCGAGCACGAAAAGTATGACGGGACATCTCATTGCGGCGGCGGGAGCAAGCGAATTGATTTATTGCACCCTGGCGATCCGGGATGGAATTTTACCGCCGACGATCAATTATTCTGTTCAGGATACCGAATGCGATTTGGATTACATTCCCAATGCGGCGAGGAAGGCAAAGTGCGACGTAGCATTAAGCAACAGTTTTGGCTTTGGTGGTCAAAACGTAACGCTTGCCGTCCGACGATTCGTTTAGGGTCGCTTGCCCGCCCATGAACTATACAAAGAAATTGATGATGTCTCCGTAGTACACCTTCACGGTAGCCCATTTCCATCGTTTCCATGCCAACGAACCATGAGACCATTCAAGCGACAATATCCCTTCTTCGGAAAAAAACGATTCTTATTGTTCTGTTGCAGTGGAGGCTTGTCCCTGTTGATTCTGGGGTCTGTGTACTCACTTGCCGAAGACAACTCCGGTGTTGCCCAAGATATTATTTTCCAAATCGGGCGACCCGACGCTGTGTCTTGGGAATTTCAAGGCTATGTTGATTGGCTGAAAGCCCACGAAAAAGACCCCGTAGTGTTTCGCTACATCGTCGGCAAGCACCGGTACAAAGACTGGATTGCCCAGCACGTTAGCACGCGAGACTTTGGCAATGCGGGCAAAAGTTTTACCTTGCAAATCGAATTTGAACTGCTGGGTGAGGTTCCCGACGAACTCTATTTTATCCTGGGTTTCTGTTTCGTCAGTTATCAAGAACCCTCGCTCATTCGAGTCCGACTCAACGATGCCGAAGCCGAGCCGGTTCGGCAGCCTGATACGTTCAACGATTACAGTTATAAACCACAGGAACAGGTCGGTATTTTCGAGTCCCTCATCATTCCCTTGCCGAAAGGTGCGGCAAAAAAAGGTACTAACGTCATTTCGATCACGCTTGAAGATGGCAGTTTTTATCTCTACGATTATGTCATGTTGCGGACAACTCCGACCGTTCCCGAACAATTGCCGATTCGTGATTTACTGACCGAGTTTCGTCAAAACGAAATGAGAGACGCTCGCTATATTCTTTTTGCTTCGCGGCAGCCGGGACACGATCCGCACTGGTATTCCAATTTCGGCTACTACATCGATGATGTGGATGATTTTCCTTTCCCGTTGGGAAGCGGTGGTGGACTGCATATTCTTGATCTCGATACGAAGGAAGTGCAAACTATTTTCGAGGACCCAAAAGGCAACATCCGCGATCCGCAAGTGCATTACGATGCGGAAAAAGTTCTTTTTTCCTATCTTCCAGCAGGAAAACGGCATTACAACCTGTTTGAAATCAACATCGACGGCACGGGCTTGCGGCAGTTGACCTTCGGCGACTGGGATGACATCGAACCGACCTATACGGCAAGCGGGGACATTATTTTCTGTTCCAGTCGCAGTAAACGCTGGGTTCAGTGTGCCGCTTCCCCTGTTGCAACATTACATCGCTGCGGTCCGAACGGTGAAAATATCCGCCGGGTTTCGAGCAACAACGATACCGAAAATACGCCGTGGCCGCTCCCAAGTGGTCAGATTATCTATATGCGATGGGAGTACATCGATCGTTCTCAAATGGATTATCATCATCTTTGGACGATGAATCCCGATGGAACTCGTCATGCGGTGTACTACGGAAACCAGAATCCCGGTATGGTGATGTTGGCACCGAAACCGATTCCCGGTTCGGAGAAAATAGTCGCCTGTTTCTCGCCCGGACACGGTATGAGTGAGCATTACGGTCGCATCACCGTTGTCGATCCGAAAAACGGACCGGATGACCTTGATCGTGCTGTCTTCATCACGACGGCAAACACGTTTTCCGACCCGTGGGCATTTTCCGAAACAGCGTTCATGGCTACTTCGTATCACCGATTGCAACTGGTCGACGGCGACGGATATTTTCAAACGGTGTACGAACTGCCGGAGGAATTGAAATCGCAAGGATTCTGGATCGGCGAACCGCGTCCGATCATCCGGCGCGAACGTGAAATTCTCATTGCCGATCAGGTCGACCTGTCAAAAAAGACTGGTCGCTTGATTCTGTCCGACATTTATCGCGGACGGCGGCTCAAAGACCTCCCACGCGGTACGATCAAGGAACTCCTGATACTCGAACCGTTGCCTGCTCCGGTACATTACAACGGCGGTATGGAAATGATTTCAAGCGGCGGAACATTTATGCTGACGCGGCTGATCGGCACGGTTCCGGTTACGCCCGATGGGGCTGCCTATTTTGAACTGCCAGCCGGACGGAGTTTCCTGTTTGTCGCCCGGGACGAAAATGGTGATTCGGTCAAACGGATGCACAGTTTTACCACGGTCATGCCGGGCGAAGTCAACTCGTGTATCGGGTGCCATGAATCACGGCTCGAAGCACCACCTCACAACGCACACTCCGCCAATTTGCTCAAACTGGCAGCCTCCGCACCTGCAATTCCCAAGCCCATTGATGGTGTACCTGACATTTTTGATTATCCTCGTGATATTCAACCGATCCTCGACCGACATTGCGTTTCTTGCCACAACAATGATCGTACCGACGGTGGTGTCAATCTTTCGCCGGACTGGGGACCGGTTACCATGTACAGTTATCACATGCTTTCGCGGCGGCGCATGTTCGGCGATAATCGCAATCGCGTCAAGAGTGATTTTGAGCCTTACGAAATCGGCACGAAAGCCAGTACGTTGCTGCAACTGGTCAACTCGCGGCACGAAGGGGTCGAACTCTCACCGCAGGAGATCAAAATGTTGCGATATTGGATAGAAGTCGGTGCGAATTTTGCTGGCACTTATGCGGCGAATTATACCGGCGTGATCGGCTACCATTACAACTTTGGTTACACCAGCCATGATGAAAATTGGTCGGAAACCATTGCCATGTCGGAAGCCATCCAACGGCGTTGCGTTGAGTGCCATCCGACAAACAGCCGTCGCAAACTTCCGCTGAGAATTTCGGACGATACCGCGAATTTCAGCGTGAAATTTACTCGGTATTTCGTCTTCAACCTCTCGCATCCAGAACAGTCTCGCATATTGACATCCCCGCTTGCAATCGCGGCAGGCGGCAAAGGCAAGTGCGAACGTGCCGTTTTTGAAAGTACCGATGATTCTGATTACCAAGCGATACTAACAGGAATCAACCGTGCCGTGCGTTACATCGAAGAGGAAAGCAATCGCTTTACGATGCGACCGTTCATACCGCACCATTCTTACGCAAGAGAAATGATACGATTCGGAGTTTTGCCGCCTGATCACGACATTAGATCGCCGCTTGATCCCTACAAAACGGATCTGCGCTACTGGGAACTGATGGCTGTGCCACCGGAAGTCAAGTAAAACTATCAGAAAACGTCGGACGAACGATTGAGGATTTTCGCTCGGTGGTAATCGCGATGCTTTTAGGGTACAATGCACGTCGCAAGAGTTGGATGTTTTAATTTCCTACACCCCGGTACTGGTTGCCATGCTGATCTTGCTGACGTGTTCTGCTTTCTTCGCATTGAGCGAAGCGGCATTCTTTTCGCTCAGCCAGACCGAGCGTTGTGCGCTCGCCGAAAAAGGCAAACTGGGCACACTCGCTCTTCGTCTTCTCGACCGTCCTGAACGGCTGCTTAACTCCATTTTACTCGGCAATCTCTTCGTCAATTTGGTATTTTTCACGCTTGCCGCCATCGTTACGTTTCAGTTGAGCGAACAGAGCAACCTTGCTTGGGGCATCGGTGTCGGTTCACTGTTAGTTGTCATTATCTTTGGCGATATATTACCGAAAAATCTCAGCGTTATGGCACCGCAATTTTTTGCCCTGCTAACCAGCGTTCCGCTTTCTTTTCTCGTTCGGATATTGCAGCCGGTTCTACCGGTGTTATCGTTGTTGAATTTATTGTCGCGTCGGTTGGTTTATCCTGATTTTACACCGGAACCTTACCTTCAAGTCGGTGATTTGGAACGTGCGGTGGCTCTCTCCGGTAACGATGCCGCTCTGCTCAAGCGGGAACAGCGGTCATTGCAAAATATCGTTTTACTTTCCGAAATGGAAGCCGCCGAATTGATGCGTCCCCGATCTTGGCTCAAAACATTTCGACCACCGATTTCCTTCGAGCAAATTATGGTCGAGTTGAACGGCACGCTTCCCCGCAGCGGTTATTGTTTGCTGATGGAACCAGAGTCCGACGACATCGTTTCGGCATTGTGTTTAACCCGACTGACTGCAACGAGTTTGGAAACAGCGTGGGAAGATCAGTTTGAAGACGTACTTTGCGTTCCCTGGTCGGCACCGGTTGCCGAAGTCTTTGACCAACTGCAACAAACGAACCGCAAGGTTGCTGTCGTGGTGAACGAGTTCGGCGAAACGACGGGCATCATTACGATTGACGATATTATTGCGACGCTCTTTTCGCGGGAACATGGACGCAGCCGAGGGTTGCTGGACCGCAGAGAATTAAAACTGATCAGCGACAATCGCTGGCAACTGACCGGACTGACGAGTTTGCGGACGCTGGAACGACGCTTTAACGTTTCGTTTCGGGAGTATTCGAGTTTGACAGTCAGCGGACTTCTACGAGAAATTCTGGAACGTTTTCCGCGTGTCGGCGATGAATGTCAGATCGAAACATTGCGATTTCGCGTTGTCAACGTCGAAGATGATTACGACTTGTTCGTCCATCTGACCCGTGAATGAACACTTTCATTATATTGGGAAGGGGAGTGATTAACGCACAATGGATGGAACTTCCGACCATGGGTTGCATTACGTTAAAATTTCCTCATAATGACGCACAATCCCGTTTTGCTTTTACGCTCCTTTTCGATGAACAACATGCGAATCACACTCCTTCCTGTTTTAGCGTTTTTTCTTACGATTTCCCTGTTTGCGGCGGAGGTTCCCACCGTTTCCCTGCCGTCAGCCAATGGTGCCTACGGCGGAATCGATGCTCTCGGACGAACACTGTCGTTGCAATCGCCGGATGTACCGCTGCCACGAAACGACCGATACATCGGATTGTTCTATTTTTCTTGGCTTGCACAACACGGCAAAAATGGTCCTTATGATGTTACGAAAATCGTCAAAGACCATCCAGAGGCAATTCACGATCAGAACCATTCGGCATGGGGACCGCTTCATGCTTTTCACCATTGGGGAGAATCGATTTTTGGATACTACACTTCCGACGACGTTTGGGTCAAACGAAAGCACGTCCAAATGCTGACGGATGCCGGAGTGGATTTCCTGATTATCGACGCAACAAATGCCTCCCCTTATATCAGGCAAGGTTTGCAACTGATGGAAATTCTCGACGAATATCAAAAACAAGGTTGGAATGTGCCGAAAATGGTTTTTTACACGAACTCTCATTCCGGCAAGACGATTGAGCAACTCTACGAAGGAATCTACAAGAAAAACCTTTATCCGAATTTATGGTTTCATTGGGATGGCAAGCCGATGATTGTCGGACACCCTGAAGAATGTTCCGACGAGATCAAAACGTTTTTCCGCATCAAAAAGTCGCAATGGCCGAATGAAGGAAAATTCCATGATGATGGCTTTCCGTGGATTGCATTTGAGCGACCGCAACACGTTTTCAAAAACGCACAAGGGGAAAACGAAGTCATCAACGTTGCAGTGGCACAACACAACGGAACAATTCGTTTCAGTTCCAGCGCATTTTACGGAGATCAAACAAATTGGACACGGAGTTTTCACGATGGCAAAAACGATCCCGCTCCAGATGCCTACAAATATGGTTACAATTTCGCTGAGCAATGCGAGTACGCTTTGTCGCAGGATCCGAAAGTCGTGTTCATCACCGGTTGGAACGAATGGATCGCAATGCGTTTCAACGGTCCGGCGGGCGAGCCGATCATGTTCGTCGATTTGGCTGATACCAACAACAGCCGGGACATTGAGCCGATGGTCGGCGGATACGGCGACAATTATTACATGCAAATGATCGAATTCATCCGAAAGTATAAGGGAGTTCAACCGCCGCAAAACAAATCGAAGGAAAAAACCATCAACATTCACGGCAGTTTTTCGCAGTGGAATCAAGTCGAACTCACGTTCAAAGATTACGTAAACGACATTCCCGACCGGGATGTACAGGGATACGGCGAATTGCATTACACGAACCGGACGGGACGCAATGATTTCGACACAATGAAAGTTACCGAAGATCGAGATAACGTTTATTTCTATGCGAAAACTGTCGATCCGATAACGAAACCGGAAAAACATTGGATGTCGCTCTTCATCCGCACACCGAATGCAACAGCAGATAACTCTTGGGAAGGATACGATTTCGTTGTCAATCGCATTGCACCATCGGAAGGAAAGGCGGTGCTTGAACGTTCCAGCGGCGGTTGGAATTGGAAAGAAGCCGAAAAAGTCGCTATGAAGGTCGAAGGAAACGAATTGCATTTGGCAATTCCGAAAAAGTTTATCGGTGCGACGTTCCAATTCAAGTGGGCGGACAACTATCAGGGTGAAGGAAATATCGATTCCTTCACGCTCGATGGCGATGCCGCCCCCATCGGACGACTAAATTATGTGTTTCAATAAAGCCTTGTGTCCGGCGCAATCGTAAGTTTGCGAAAAAAGAGTCGGGAACGAAGTATGGCGCAGTCCCCGCTCTTTTTGCGTTGATTATCTTTGACAATGCGCCCCCAACTGCTGAATAAAGCCGGATAACTGTTGCGAAGCCGACACTGCTTCCGCCGTTGCCAGACCGCTTTGTTGCGTCAAGTTTTCCACTTGACGCAATCCTTGTGAAATATCATGGACCTGTGCTAACTGATCCGCCGATGTCGCTGCAATTTGCGAAACAAGTTCCGTGGCTCCGTCGATCAACTTCGTGATCTCGTCCAGTGCCGTTGCAGTCTGATTCGCAATGTTTGCCCCGCCAAGAATTTGAGTGTTACTCGACTCAATCAGTTCCGCCGTCTCCTTTGCCGCCTTTGCACTTCTCGAAGCCAACTTGCGAACTTCTTCTGCCACGACAGCAAAGCCCTTGCCATGCTGTCCTGCCCGTGCTGCCTCTACCGCCGCATTTAATGCCAGCAAATTCGTTTGGAAGGCAATTTCATCAATCGTCTTAATGACTTTTTTCATCTGCTCCGACATTTTACAAATGTCGGTCATTGATCCGACCATGTCCTTCATTTGCTTTTGCCCTTTCGATGCCGCTTCCACTGCATCCTTGGTGAATCGGCTTGCTTCCGAAGCGTTCCGACCATTAGACTCCGTCAGTTCATTCGTTTTGGCAATTTTTTCCGAAACTTCGCTGATCTGACTCGTCGATTGTGCCACTTCGTGTTGCAAAGTACCGACTACCGAAACAATCCCGTCCATTTCGTTTTGTGCTTGGATGACAATCCGATCGATCTCCTTTAACTGCTGTGTTGCCGCTGTTTGGAAGGTAATGTCCGTGAAAATCTGCACCGCACCGACCTGTTTTTGTCTTGTGTCGGTCAACCGACTCGTTCTGATTTCGTAAGAGATGTTTCCGCCGTTGCCAGTGCCTACATGGTTTTGTTTGCTTCCCATCGCTTTGACGAAGGCTTCGGCAATTTTGAGTTTCTTGCTCGCCGCCGATTTGTTTGTCATAAGTACGGCAGAGTTAGCATCAGCCAAAAATACCGGCGAGACCAGCGAATCGAGAATCTGCTGCTGAATGTTGCCGTGCCACTCCGAACGTCTGACCAGCGAACGCTGCCAAAAATAAGCGATGACGACAATCAAAACCAAAGCAATGATCGCACTTGTACGGTGTCCGACGTTCATTGCCTTTCGTTGTTCTGCTTCGGACGCTTGCAGACTACTTCGTAATGAGTCGATACTGTTCACAAGATTGGCACTGCTCTTTTGAGTAGCGGCTGCCAGAGAGTCGGACCCATTCCGAACCGCTTGGATGGATTCTTCGAGAGCCGACTTCGGCACGATCAGTTGAATCTTCCAAGTTTTGCCCAGCAATGTGAATTTCTCTTCAAACGAATTTTCGGTTTTGCTGTCGAATCGGACTCGCATCTCGCCATTGCTGGTGGCAACGACGGAGCCTTCGGGTGAAATCAGGTAGGCTTTCCCGCCGTTTCGCAGCAAGGGATTCTCTTTAATCCCCTGCCGCAGGGCAGACGAAAAGGTCTCCGTGTTGACCTCGACTCCACAAACACCGAGCGACTTGGAATGATATTTGATCGGCGTGGAAATGGAGACCACGTATCCGCCATTCTGTCGGTAGGAATCAGAAATGACCGTTTGACCCGACTGAATTGCCTTGATGTATGCCTGCGATGTATCTGGATTCGGATATTCTCCTGTTACAATCGAGGAACCGCCGTTCCGCTGACTGCTCACAGAAAAGCGGTCTTCCGAATAGGCATTGAACGTTTCGGGTTCCCAGCAGAGCCACACCGAGACGATATTGTCGTTCTGTTGGACGGCGTTATAACTCAAATCCTTCAAAAATTCCTGCGATGCGAGTTCGTCGGCAGTCGGCTCGAGCGGCGGGCTTACGCCCGCCGATTCTTCCGCCGATTCCTCGGCGAGCGAGTCGCTAGGCATATCATCGGGGGGCGTAAGCCCCCCGCTCTTGTTCTCAATAACTTCGCTCGCTTGGGCGGGCGCATCTTCAACGACTAAATCTCCCGTTGTCTCTTCGCTCACCGATTCTGTGGCTTCTTCTGGGACGGACATCTCTTCGGCAATTGCTTCTTGCACTGCTGCTTCCTGCGCTGGAACACCGGCTAAATCGTCTGCTGTCTCCAATGCCGCCCGGGCAAGTCGATAATCGGGAAGATGGGACGGTGTAACGACGAACGGGGATTCATCCACGGTTTGAACTTCCCATTGGGTCGGATGAACCGGTGATGCTGGCTCTTGTTGAACGTTGGTCAAACGTCCACGTCGGCTGGAGACGGGTAAGTATTGCACCAACCGTGAGATACGGAACGGCTGAATTGCTTCAGGATCGGATTTCCGTAATTTCCTGTCCAAATTGAGTTTTTCTGTCGCACTGGTCAACGCCAACTGCTGGGCAACATTGACATAGCCGTCGAAATCCCCTTTAATACGGTTCGTCAACGATTGGAGACTCATTTGAAGGTTGGTGTTGATCTGATCCTTCAACATTTTATCCGTGGCTTGCCGCTGTCGATCAATGAGGTCAAGCAATTCTTTGGAAGCACTTTCGTTGGCTTCTTTGACGCTGGTAAAATCTTTATCCAACCGGGAATCCAGTGTTACTGGGTTCGGTTTTGAGGACAGCCAGACAACGCAGGCAAGATAAACGGCGGCACTGACGGCAAAAATGATGACGGGCAGAGCAATTCCTTTGACTTTCATGGGTTCTCCGTTCGACACATGCGACAAAATACGCAATATGTGCAATTTAGGTAGCATCCAACGGAGTCTCTATCGGCGTTTCATTTTTCTTAATTCGCCTATTTTTTTTATTTTTCCCAAATTAACATTAAATTGGGGCTATTGTTGCATCAAAAATCCATTCGTCGTACACCGACCGTAACGTCAAGTTTCAAGAATTCGCCTTTGCGAAAGATTTCGACCGTTTCTTTTGTGCCGGGCGTAGAAAGCAGCACCACATGACTCAAATGCAACGGATCGGAAATTTCCGTTTCTCCCCATCGCAGGACAATGTCCCCTTTTTGGAGACCGGCTTCCTCGGCGGGCGATTTGCTTCTGACATCAACCACGACTGCTCCCGCCGGCTTTTTCAGGTTCATCCGTTGGGTATTCAACGGAGAGACATAATCAAGGTTCACGCCAAGCCAGCCATGTTTCACTGTCCCATGCGAAATAATTTCTTCATAGATGCGTTTTACAATGAAACTGGGGATGGCAAAACCAATACCAGAGTTGCCGCCGCTTCCCGAAAACATCGCCGTACAAATCCCTATCAGTTTACCGTTCATGTCCACCAGCGCACCACCGCTGTTGCCCGGATTGATTGCCGCATCCGTTTGGAGAAACTCTTGTGGACTTCCCGATCTGCCGCGCCTTGCCCCCGGCATCGGCATCGAAGTGTTATATCTCTCCGTTGCACTGATGATTCCCGACGTTACGGTTTGCGGCAAATTGTAGGGACTACCAATCGCAACCACCTGTTCGCCGACGACAACCTGCCGACTGTCTCCCCATGAAATGGCTTCGAGATTGTCCATATCTATGCGGAGCACGGCAAGATCGACGGTGCGGTCCCGACCGACGACTTCCGCCTCGATTTCCCGACCATCACTTAACCGAACCAGAATGAGGTGGGCATTCTCAATGACGTGATAGTTGGTAACAATGTACCCCTGTGCATCCACGATGACACCACTTCCTACGCCGCCTTCAAGACTGTCGGAACCGCCGCGTCCCCGTGGACCGTAGTGTTCTTCCGGCGGTCTGGGCGTGATGGTATAAATGCCGACGACACATGGGGCGACGGCTTTGGCAACCCAGGCAATTCGCTGTTCCGTAATAGCAAGGGGATTGTCGGCGATAAATTTTCGTGCCACTTCGGCTTTTGCCCGCTCAACACCGAGATTCCAAGCGTAGGCAATCTCTTGTGCCAGCCGAGGTATGAGCGCAAGCATGGCAAAAATGATCAGGATAAAAATCAGAATAAAGACCAGACGTTTCAGGAGAGACGGCGGCTTCTCCCATGAAGCAGCCCTCTGTAACTCATTCGACGAAGGCGGCAACTCCACCGGCATTTCAAAGACTCGATTGGATATTTCGCTCATAACATTTTCAGTGAGCATTTTACCACAAGTCACACATCGGATACAAGAGCCTGAAAGAACAATAAGGCATCCCCGCATACTGGCAGGGCAATCCCAATTCGTCATGGATTGAGATTTGCTGATTTCCGATTCCCAAGCGGCTTCGGCGTTTCAGGTAGAGTATTATGAGGCTTTTACGAAGGACAATCGTGCGGACAATGAAAAGTGAATGTTGGATTGTAGCACCGCCAGTAACCGCCGTAAACGCTCTCAAAAATACAAATCCCTTTCATCGGTGTTGCGGACACGTTCCAATCGGTCAAGCACCTCCGAACGGTGTTTGCCTTCCGGCAACTGGGCGATTTCGTTCCGAATCAACGTTTCGCCCGCCGATCTCGTTTCCGGCGACGCAAAGTCGGTGAGGTATTCCTGCAACGTCAGCAGTGCATTGGGCGTACACATATTTTGAATGAATCCGGGAATCGCATATTCCATAAAGACTTCACCGGTGCGCCCGAGCCGATAACATGCAGTACAGAAACTTGGAATATAACCATCTTTCAGAAGTTGACGAATCACTTCGTCGAGGGGACGAACATCGCCGAGTTCAAACTGTTCTTTTTCCAGTACCTGCGGCAGTGCTGCCTGTGTCTGGGCATCACCTGCCTCGACGTATCCGCCGATTTCGATTCGACTGCCCGCATCAATTTGGGAAACGCCGAATCCTAGTACCTTCTCACGAAGCGGAGCAGGTTCCCGTGCCGTAACGATCAAGCCTGTGTAAGGGACAGACAGCCGTAAAATTGCAATCAACCGCAAGAAATTGTCGTCGCAAACGTCGTGTTCAGCAACCTCTTGAAGGTTGACCCCGCTGGCGGGACGAATGCGAGGAAAACTGATCGTGTGCGGACCTACCCGATAGTGCTTCATCAAATGGACGGCATGAGCCACGAGCCCCAGCACTTCAAATTTCCAGTTGGCTAGTCCGAAGAGCGCACCGATTCCGAAATCATCGCAACCGGCTTCAATGGCACGTGCCGCCGAGTCGAGCCGCCACAGAAAATGACCTTTCCGTGTTCCTGCCGGGTGCATCCTGGCGTATGTCCCATGATGGTACGTCTCCTGAAACACTTGGTACGTTCCGATTCCCGCCGCTTTTACGATACGATAACCTTCGTGAGAGAGCGGAGCGGCATTGATGTTGACCCGGCGGATACTACTGTTTTGGTACTGCACCGAGTAAATTTGCCGAACACATTCGGCAATGTATTCTGGTCCGTAGTTCGGATGTTCACCGAAAACGGCAATCGTCCGCTTATGTCCCATTTTGAGCATGTTACGGATTTGTTCGTGCAGTTCTTCGGTGGTCAATGTGCGGCGGACAGATTCGGGATTGCTCCGCCGAAAACCACAATAGACGCAATCGTTCACGCAGTAATTACCGACGTAAATCGGTGCAAAGAGAACGATGCGATTGCCGTAAACGTCTTATTTCAGTTGCCGTGCCGTGTCGAAAATCTGTTCGACGTGTTCCGGTTTGTCCGCATTGAGCAAGGTGGCAGTCTCTTCAATGGTCAGAGCCTCTTTGTTTTTGGATTTTGCAATGATTTCCCGAATATGTCCAGAATCGGCTTGACGATTCAGGAGAGATTCAAAAAGCGGTTCATCGACGAAATCGACCCCGCTTTCGCTCAGTTGGTTCATGTCTGGCAGGGCAAGTGTTGTCATAGTTCACAATCAGGGATAAGCCCTTGTATTCATAGCATTGTAGGCTATACTGACGAAGATTCAAGCAGTAGTGGCGGTGCTTCGGATGGCGTAAGCCCCCGATTTAGAACGAAAAAGGAACAAATCAATGATATTTGCGGCTATTCCAATAGTGATTGTGTTTTCGCTCTGTTATGCGGCGACGCGGTATGAGGACTTAGGGTCAATTTTCCGCCACGCCTGCTACTTCGGCGGCTGGCTAACATTCGCTATGATTGCGGTCATCGGTGTCATGGAGTTGATCCAGTTGTATCTTCGTTGAGACATCGTTATCAAAAAGGCACCTCCGGCAGTGAACGTGTCTTCCATGGAAGCGGTCATGGAGTCGTTCGCATCCCAGACGGTAGCGATCCCATCTTGGGTGTGCATGCTGTTACGAATCCTTTTTCTTCTTTTTCCACAGTCGGACGAAATAAAGCATCACAACCAAAAGGATGAAAACCCAAAGATGCGACAGTCCAATGATAAACCATAGGAAGCCGTCCCAGCCGTTTTTGATTCCCTCTGCAAATTTGGGAAAAAAACCAAAGGGGGAAGCAGGGGTATCGATCTCTTGATAATAGGCAACAGTCAATGTGCTGAATGCGATTCTATCCTTGAGATACCGCATTCGTCCTTCAACCGATTCAATCTCTGTCTGTAAACCGCCGATTTCTTTTTCGATGCGGAGAATATCTTCCACCGTTGTCGCCCGCTCCAAAAGGGCAACGTATCTGTTTTGCAACTCCTTCTTGGTCTTTGTTCGAGTCTCAATGTCAACGTATTCCTCGGTTACATCAAGCACTTCAATCTTTTTGTCGTCAAGTTTGTTCACGCTTTCGGAAATAGTGTTCAGAAGCAAGTCAAATTTATCGGCAGGAACACGAATCGTTAACCTGTGTTCAATTCTTTTGGAATAGCCAGCAACATTGTCGTCGGAAATGTAACCGTTCAATTTCTGGACGGTCTGCGTAATGAGCGATTTTGTCTCGTTGACATCTGCCGTTTCAAATATTATTTTTCCCTTCTTGACGATTTTTCGCTCTGTTGTTTCTGCTCTTTCGGATTCATGCTCGCTCGTCTGGTATGGCGATAATGAGCGTTCAACCGATGCCTGCGGGGCTACGCCTAGGCTTGCAAGCCCAACAGGTACACCTTCATTTAGAGCCTCATACTGACCACAAGAACAAATTGTCAAGACAGTCAATACTGTCAAAATCGTCGCTATTTTTTTCATGTCCTTATTGTACTTAAACTGGGTTGCCCCGGCAATACACACAGTTACCCGGTAGTTTTGCGGAGTTCGACGATACTTTGATCACACCGACGCGGGACAAAAACATTGCTTACAACACCTGCGCAGACCCATAGCACAAAGCGTCAAGAAATTTCTGACACTTTTCGCTGTCCTTGTGGTATAATTGACACCATCGAACAGAAAAAGCGTGCACGTCGGGTGTATTTGGACGGCACCGGACACTAATAAAAATATACCGTTTAACAATACAGTAATTCGATGATTATCAAAATCCGTTCCAATACATCGCAAGCAACGATTTCCGAAGTAGCCGCTATTTTGGAACGGGCGGAGACCGGCTACCATCTGACGCAGTTCGGCGGACAACCTGTTTTTGTTGTGAAAAACCTTTCCGAGTCCATTCGTAATGCGGTTTCAAAAATATCGGCGGTCGAGTCCCTCGTTAATATTTCTGGTCCTTATCCGCTTTGCAGTGCCAAAATTCGTCCCCAAGGTTCCGTGATTCGTGTTCGGGATTTTGCCGTCGGTCAGGGCAATTTTGCGATCATTGCCGGTCCCTGTACGATTGAAACAGAAAAGCAGGTTTTAGTAACGGCACAGCATGTCCAAGCCGCCGGTGCAACGGCACTGCGGGGCGGAGCATTCAAGCCGCGAACGAGTCCCTACGCCTTTCAGGGATTGAAGTTGGAAGGACTCAAAATTCTTCAAAAAGTTAGCAAGGAAACGGGACTCGTTACTGTAACCGAGGCGATGTCCTCAGAAGAGGTCAAAATGGTTGCCGAATATGCCGACGTGGTGCAAATTGGAACCCGGAATGCTCAAAATTATCGTCTTTTGGAAACCTGCGGTGAGATGCGGATTCCTATTCTGTTGAAGCGTGGATTCAGCAACTCGTTGGAAGAGTTTTTAATGTCTGCCGAGTACATTTTGGCGGGCGGAAACGAACAGGTCATTCTTTGTGAGCGGGGAATTCGAACGTTTGAGACACACGTTCGATACACATTGCCGGCGGGGGCGATTCCTGCATTGAAGCTGACTTCACATTTACCGGTCGTTGTCGATCCGTCTCATGCGGCGGGACGCGCTGATCTGGTGCCGCGTTTGGCGTTTGCCTCGACTGCCGCTGGTGCGGACGGACTGCTTGTCGAAGTGCATCCCGATCCGGGACACGCTCTTTGCGATGGTCGGCAGTCATTGACCCCGGACGAATTTGCGGCAATGGCACAGACCTGCAAAAAAATCCGACAAATTATTTAACCGGTACTCCGTCAAAAGTTGCCGTTTCCCGGAAAGTAAGCCCCACTACCGTCCTTTGAGTTTCGGGAAGAGTGGTCCGCCGTAAATTGCTGCGGCTCCCAGTTCTTCTTCGATGCGGATCAACTGATTGTACTTTGCCATCCGATCCGTCCGCGAAGCCGAACCGGTCTTGATCTGACCCGTTCCCAACGCCACCGCCAAGTCGGCAATCGTTGCGTCTTCCGTCTCCCCGCTCCGGTGCGATGAGATCGATGTGTATCCATTCCGATGTGCCAACTGAATCGCATTAATCGTTTCCGTAATCGAGCCGATCTGGTTGACCTTGATGAGAATCGAGTTCGCAATGCCGTTGTCGATCCCCTTTTGCAGGTCTCTAACATTCGTTACGAACAGGTCATCGCCGACCAATTGGACTTTACCGCCGATCTTTTGGGTGAGATTTTTCCAGCCGTCCCAATCGTTTTGGTCAAGACCGTCTTCGATGGAGACAATCGGATACTTTTTGCACCATTCCGCAAGCAAGTCGGCGATTTGTGCACTGGTGTAATCTTTTCCGTTAGCAGGGTTCTTTTTTCCGCCGAGGGTATAGACCTTCTTGTCCCGATTGTAATACTCAGAAGACGCACAGTCCATCGCGATGTATATCTGCTCGCCTGCCTTGTAACCGGCATTTCCGATGGCTTCGATGATGACTTCGAGGGCTTCTTCGTTACTCTTCAATTCGGGAGCAAACCCGCCTTCGTCGCCGACGTTGGTGGAGTAGCCTCTCTTTTTCAAGACGCTTTTGAGGTTGTGGAACGTTTCGCAACCGGCACGGATCGCATCGGTGAATGAAGTAAAGCCGAGCGGAAAAATCATGAATTCTTGCATGTCCACGTCGTTGTCGGCGTGTTCGCCGCCGTTGATGACATTCATCATCGGGGCGGGAAGGATTCGTGCTCCGACCCCGCCGAGATAGCGATAGAGTTCCTGTCCTGTGTAGGATGCGGCGGCTTTGGCGACGGCAATCGAAACGCCGAGAATGGCATTTGCCCCCAGTTTGCCTTTGTTTTCGGTGCCGTCGAGTTCGATCATTCGGGCATCGACGGCGGCTTGATCGAGCGCATCGTATCCGATGATTTCGTCGGCAAGAAGATCGTTAACATTGCCGACCGCTTTGAGAACGCCTTTGCCAAGATAGCATTTTTTGTCGCCGTCGCGGAGTTCTACGGCTTCGCGTTCACCGGTGCTGGCTCCGCTGGGAACGGCTGCTCGACCGAACGAGCCGTCTTCAAGGGTTACATCGACCTCAACGGTCGGATTGCCCCGGCTGTCCAAAATTTGTCTTCCACGAATGTCGATAATGGCACTGCTCATTATGTTTCTCTGTTAAACTGGTGAAATTTGCATGGTATCCAAACGGATTAAGTCCCACAAGGATACCCTAACAGAGGTTTTCCGTCAAGAACCCTGCAAACAGCGGAACGTCAATGACCGGATCAAAACGGCAATGAGAAAGAGGAGTCTCGTGAATTCCACGAGGCGGGACGTTGAAATCCGCCCAAAAGTCTGATATATTCCATTCGTGCGGATCGGAAAGAAAACAAAGCAGGATGTGGGAGGCACCTTTTGCTCGATTATGTTTTAGTCAAAGAGTTTTTCCTGCTTATCACTATCGCCCTTCTTTCTCTGGGGACAATGGTCGGACTCACACTTTGGCTCGTCCGATGTCGCTCAACGATCACGCTCCTCATTGTCGTTTGGATCGGTTACGTTCTCATTGTCGTTGTTGGCGGCTTGACCATTCTCTATGCGCTCCGCGAAGAACAACGACACTGGTCTCGCCTATTCACTTCGACGTGTCAACTTTTCGGTTCCTTGGTTCAATCGACAGGACACGATCAAGTCGAATTTTCTTACTCACTCTGGTCTGATCCCCTCCATTCCGAAGGACTCCCTTTGGTAACAGCACTTCCCCAACCTGACCCGCAATTTTCGACTCGACCACTTGAGATTCCCCAACAATTTCGGTGGATTCATGAGGAATCCGGCATGAAACTCCATTGGCAATCTGTTCCCCAAGCGAGTGAATACGAACTGGCTTGGCTTGCTGATTCCGACCGCAAAACCGAAGAGGGGGAAGAAGGCTGGACGACCGTTTATCAGGGGACAGAAACGACCTTCGTTCCCGAAGAGTCGGGCTGGTTTCGTGTCCGAAGCCTTTGTGTAACGCCACTCGATGATCCGGTCTATGAACGAATCAGCCAGATTTTGGTGGACACAACCATGACGATTCCCGACATTGGTTCGGTCTATACGATGCGGGACTATTCCGATCAGGAGTACGTGTTCATCGTTTGTCCCGCCATGGATGTCAACAAAGACGGCTATATTGATCCAGAGACAGAACGTCTTGCACCGGTGGGCGAACCCTATTCTCATGAGACCAGTGTGATTATTCCGCCCGGCGTTCGCACGCCGCTCATCACGAAAACCCCTGTTGTTGATGAATGGGGAACATGGTTTAGTGCTGTCATTGCGCTCTACCGTCCTGACGGTACACGCGAAGGGTATGTCGGGGTGGATTATCCCCTCGCAACTTGGCAACGCAACATCCAACGAACTCAAGTTTCTTACGTGTTTTTTTGGGTGGTTGTTCTTGCAATGTATTTTTTCGGCATCATTCAAGTAACCCGGCTGAATCTCTCCTCAATGGAGCAATGGGCAATGGCGGACAATTTACGCCGTACTGTTGCGGAACTGATTGAAGCCAAGAAGATGGCAGAAATTGCTGCCCGCGCTAAAAATTACTTCTTAACCAATATGAGTCATGAAATTCGGACTCCCATGAATGCGGTGATTGGATTTGTGGAGATACTTGGACATCGCATTTCAGAAACGTGTCCTCCCGACCAACTTGGAGAATACCAACGGATTATTTCGCAGATCAATAAAAGCAGTTCCGATCTGCTCACGATTATCAACGACATCCTCGATTTTTCCAAAGTCGAAAGCGATGGGAATCAGGTCGAGATAGAACAGGTTCCGACCGAACCACGAAAAATTATGGAAGATGTTTGTAACGTTGTTCTTCCGAGGCTCAAAGAAAAGCCTCAAATCGTGTTTCATCTTGAAGCGGAGCCGTCGGTGCCGAAGTGGGTGTATAGCGATCCGACTCGGCTGCGTCAGATTTTGGGAAACGTTGTGGGGAATGCGATCAAGTTTTCCCAAAGGGGAACAGTCCGGTTTTATTGCCACCTGCTAACTTTCGAGCATACGGCAGAGAAGATCGAAGAAATCAAGAAAAACTACGGACAAATTAATATGGCACTTTTTACGAACGAGATGCCAATCACGTTGTTGCAATTCGTTGTTCAGGATGAAGGCATCGGCATTCCGAAAGCACTGTTGCCGAAGTTGTTTCTGCCTTTTGTCCAAGCGGATGCGTCGTTGACTCGAAATTTTGGCGGTACAGGATTGGGGCTGGCGATAGCCAAGCATCTTACGGAATTGTTGGGAGGCGACATTGTTGTTCAAAGTAAAGAGGGGGTTGGAAGTACATTTTTCATTACATTTGCGGAGGACACGATCCACCGGGAAGCCAGTGCCGCGCCATACTCCAGTATCGTAATTGTGGACGATGAAGAAAAACCCTTGTCGGGGATGAATGTGTTGGTTGTCGAAGATGGCAGGGTAAATCAAATTGTGATTACGCAGATGCTTCAGGATGCCGGAGCAACAGTGCAGGTTGCGGAAAACGGCAAATTAGGGATCGAAGCCATCAAATCGACAAAACAAGAGTTCGATGTCGTTCTGATGGACATGCAGATGCCTGTGATGGACGGTTACGAGGCAACCTCCAATTTACGTCAGAGTGGTTTCACGAAACCGATCATTGCCGTTACAGCGCATGCATTGACAGGGGATTGTGAAAAGACGTTACAAGCCGGTTGCACTGCCTACCTGAGTAAGCCGGTGGACAGAAACAAACTGATTGACACCATTCTCGAATTTGATCAATCTTCCTTTGCATTGCGATAGGAGTTTTTCTGTGCCATAGCAACGTAGCAAACAGAAGCCGGAATGGAGCGAAGCAAAATGATGGTCTCTTACTATTCATTCCCATGAAACACATTTCCCATAAAGGTTTTACATTGGTAGAGTTGCTCGTGGTGATAGCGATCCTCGGGCTTCTCATTGGTTTGCTTTTACCCGCCGTGCAGATGGTGCGCGAAGCGACACGGCGAATGACATGCACCAATCACCTTCGGCAGTTGGGAATCGCCGCCCATAATTATCACGACATTCACGAGGAACTGCCTGCCGAAAGTTATTATGCGACGAACAGAATGACGGGTAAAATTGCACCGCCCGTCGTGTTAGAGGATGGAATCGATGAAGATCACGCCAGTTTTCGAGTAAGGCTACTTCCATTTATCGAGCAGACAGCCATTCGGGAATTGATGCGGCAAGAGCCGAATCTGGAAAATTTGTCCACGACACCAATACCGCTTTTTTTCTGCTCCAGTAATCCCAATCGGCTCGTGGACATTGGTAATAATGCTACGAGACAGTATGCTTCCCACTATTACGGCATTGCCGGTGCGCTGGGATACGACTCATCTGGAAAATTCTATGAGACCGATGAACGGCAAACAATCATAGCGATAGGACCTTATATGCTGGGACCCTTTGCGAATACCGGCACGATCATTATTGGTGGTCAGGTTCCGTTCGGCTCAATCACTGATGGACTGTCAAACACTTTTTTGGTCGGAGAAATTTCGTGGTCGAACTATGGAGCGCATTACAACTGGATACGTGGCACAGCAATTACGGACATGTTTCCTTTCACGGCATTGTCGAGTGCAAAGGGGCTTGCGCATAACTTTCCGATCAATGCGGGCAAGGACGAGAACCTGAAAATCGTATTGGATTGGAAAGGTACTCAGTACGACGTGCCGACACGGGGACAGGGAGCCGGACACGGTATTTCCGGGTTCGGGAGCGATCATGTCAATGGTGCAAACTTTGCCCATACCGATGGTTCGGTACATTTTTACAATCAAGCGACCGACACGACACTTTTGATGTACGTGTCCACGCGAGACGGCGGGGAAACGATACCGTAAACGGCACGGAAAAAGGCGATGGCGGTCGCACGGCAACCACGGAAAGACCCAAGAAAGTTAGGTTGCTAAAAAAATTGCCATCGGACTGGGAGCCTTCCGTTTTTGTCCGTCCGATGTTATACTTTCCCGCTATGAAAGGGACGAATTACGGCTATGGACATTGGGAGTACCGGCATGTTTGTAAAGCCTGTGGGCACACGGTTCGATCACCGAAGAACAAGGTTCCGTGCAGTCGCTGTGGCGGAGACTTCGGTCTGCGGCTTGCGATGCGAAAACTCTACATCGAACCGGAGAAGCCCCCCGAAATCGTCGAAGTGGAACAAATTGTCGAACCGACGTGGTGGGAATCCCTCTTGCGATTGATAGGCTTTCGTGTCGAACCTCGGATCGAAATTCGCAGAGAGAAACGTGCCGTTCCCCGACGTTGGCGTTGGCAAACTCATGCCGAAGTCGAAGAAGAATCCGGGGTTGTGCGGCATGAAAATTTCTTCGACGAAGACACCATCACCTACTCTGGGTAAGAACTCAAATGCGGACCCAAGGAGAACTGCACTATGAAACCCGTTTCTGTCATCGACTATCTTTGGGACACCGCCAAGTATCCCGCCGCACCGGTGTGTGTCGTCTTTGGAGAGGATGCGTTTCTCCGCTCCAATGCCGTGCGGCACATTCGGAATCAGGTTCTCGTTGCCGAAGATGCCGAATTCGCTTTAAGCCGGTTTGAAGGGGACGACACCGCATTCAAGGATGTCCTTCGGGAACTCCGCACGACAGCGATGTTCGGCGGAAGCCGCCGCGTGGTCTGTGTCGATGAAGCAGATTCATTTGTTTCCAAATATCGGACAGAACTTGAAAATTACGTTGCCAAGCCTTCCGATCAGGCAGTGTTGATCTTGCAACTCAAATTATTTCCTGCGACGACCAATCTTTACAAAAAACTCATCGCATCGGGACTCCTCATCGAAGCCAAGGCACTTTCTGAAAAAGAAATGCCGCGCTGGGTCGTTCAATGGTCCAAGCACTATTACAGAACCGTCTGTGATCCGGCTGCCGCCGATATGATCGTTCAGCGAATCGGCGTAGAACATGGCTTGCTTGACCAAGAACTTGCCAAACTTGCGCTGATGGTTGCTGACGAAAAGGAGGGAATTACGACGACACTTGTTGAGCAGGCGGTCGGTTCGTGGCGGTCTCGGACGGCATTTGAAATGTTAGATTTGGCATTGGAAGGAAAAACAGCGGCGGCGGTGCGCCAACTGGGTGCGCTGATACTGGCAGGAGAAAACGCGGTGGGCATCCTGGCACAAATCTCGGCAACGCTCCGAAAATTAGCGGCGGCAACGGAACTCATTTTGGATGCCGAATGCCGGAATAGCAAGATGTCTGTTCGCTCGGCATTGGAAAAGGTCGGGGTCAAAGGTTTCTTTCTCAACAAAACAGAAAAGCAGTTGCTGCACCTCGGCAGACATCGCGGAGCAAAGTTACCGGAGTGGCTGCTCCAACTTGATCTCGATTTGAAAGGAAGTAGCCGCAGCGATCCGCGGTTGCTCCTGGAAATGTTCATCGTCAACCTTTCGACGGCAAAACTACGGGAATCGCCCTGAATAATATGCCCCTTCTATGGGGTCATCGGTGGACGGTTTTCTTTGTCTCTGTCGGAAAATGCCCGTATGGCTGCATCAAGAATTTGAGTGTACAACTCGTCAGAATTGATAACGTAAATCAATGCGATCTGACTGAGGTATCCATCTGGAATCCGAATATCAGGATGGTCTGCCGTACACCAAGCCAAACCAGCGAGACCGAGCATTTGATCTTCCATGTCAATGTCGCTCAATTCGGCAAATTCCTGAAATAGAGGCAAACTGTCGGTCTTGTTATTGTCGAAATAATAAGACCGTATGAGTTGCCGCTTCGCTTTGTGTCCCCAGTATCCTTCTTCGGGAAAATGGTCAATCACACTTTGCCATGCATCCGGCGTGTTCAAAAAACAGGCATAAATCCACTGTTCTTCGACCGTTGGTTTCTTGGGAATGTTTTGTGCGTTCGGCACAGGAAACGGCGGTTTGATCCATGTCCGGTAACTGTATCCCGATGACCAGCCCAAAAGAGTGATGATTACCACAAAAAGCACCACGGCAATCACTCCGCCGAAACGTATCCGCCGTTGTTCCAACGCACGTTGCAGCATTTGACGTGCAGACAAGGGCAACACTCCCGATTTCGGCATAAGAAGCGGATGATTAGACACCATTCCTCTTGCTTGAAGTTCCTGCAAAATACTGTGGAACGTCTGGAATCGGTTTTCCGGCTTTTTTTCGATCATCCGTTCGACAACGGCGGCAAGCGCAAGTGGAATGTCGGAACGTTGTTTGATGAGCGGTGGCGGCGGATTGTTGACATGCTGCAAAGCCACTGAAAGGGCTGTGTCCCCTACGAACGGCAGTTTGCCGGTAAGAGCATGCCAGCAAGTGATGCCGAGAGAGTAAATATCGCTGCGGTGGTCAAGGGGAAGTCCCTGTGCTTGTTCGGGACTCATGTAAAGCGGTGTGCCAAGTGTGATGCCCACTTCGGTCAAAGCGAGGTGCGAATGATCTGCTGTCGGTATGTTGACGCGGGCTAATCCAAAGTCAGTAACCTTGACGGTACTGTTCTGTCCGAGCAAAATGTTGTCCGGTTTCAGGTCGCGGTGAACGATTCCCGTTTCGGCGGCGGTTTCAAATGCTGCTGCAATTTGCCAAAGAATGTCGATCACTTTCGGGATCGGCAGCGCACCGGTTCGTTGGATTTCCTGTTGTAACGTTTCTCCTTGAACATATTCTTGGGCGATGAACCAGTAGCCATCGAGGCAGTCGGTTTGATAAATTTGAACGAGTCCCGGATGATTGAGGGCGGCAATCGCCCGCGCCTCCCGAACAAACCGGCGAAGATAGGTTTCGTCGTTTGCTAAATCTTTTTTGAGGATTTTGAGAGCGACGCGCCGTCCCAGCGACTGCTGTTCCGCCAGAAAGACATCTGCCGTTGCACCGCTTCCGATCCGCCGAATGATGTGATAATCGCCGAATTCACGATTTGCTAAATCGTTCATGCCGGATATTATATCAGAACGTCGTAAGATTTCCCATTGGAACGTATCAGAAGTAACTGATTTTGCTTTCCGAATCGAGTTTGACGAGAGCCTTCTTCCAGTTTCGGCGTTGTCCATAGACACCGCGACGGTTTCGGATCCGCTTCCCTTTTCGGGTTTGGGTGCGGACATCCAGCACCTTTACGTCGAAGAGGAATTCTATCGCATCTTTGATTTGTTTCTTGTTTGCCAACTGATGAACCTCAAAATAATACGTATTTTGATGTTCCGCCCGATGGTAGCCCTTTTCCGTTACAATCGGACGCAGGACGATCTGGTATGGTTCCAGTTGCAAATTCACTTGGGTAATATCTTTTTGTTTCGGCATAACTTTTCTCCTCCAACAGTTTAACTTTGTGTTTTAGCAGGGATCGACGCGACGAACGTTTCCAGTGCCGCTTTTGTCATCAAGAGCCGCTTCGGTCGCAATACTTCGTAAGCATTGATTTCCGAAACGGGCAATATCCGCACCCCTTCAATGTTGCGAAAACTTTTGTACAGATCGACATTGTATGACTCCACCGCGACCAAAACCGTGCCTTGAATTGCTAACGCTTTCAACACGGCGGCGGCATCTTTTGTTTTCGGTGCATTCGCCGCCAGAGCGTCGATCAACGTGATTTGCGAGTCGTTGATTTTCGAGGCAACTGCCATTCGGGTGGCAACCTGCAAGGCTTTGCGGGGAAGCCGGTATGACCAATCTCTCGGCTGTTTGGCGAAAATGTGTCCTCCGCCTCGCCGAACACCGCTCCGAAGACTTCCTGCTCTGGCATTTCCCGTCCCTTTTTGACGGTACATTTTCTTTTTATGTCCCTGTACTTCTGCTCGGGTTTTGGACTTTGCCGAACCCTGTCGCAAATTCGATTGGTACATCACCACTGCATCGTGCAACAGTTGCGCACTGATACGATGGGCTATCGCCGAAGGATCAACGGAAAACGTTCCGACCTCTTTGCCTGATTTGTCAAAAATGGGAAGTGATATATTGGACATTGTTATTTAATTTGTAAAATGCGTTATTGTTTCGCAATCTTACGATTGTGGCTCTGATTGTAATTTACTACCCCAACTTCCACGGATTTGCTTTCGGCACCGGCAATACGTTGGTCGGTTTGACTCGCACATATCCCCCCTTGGGACCCGGTACGGCACCGCGAATCACCAGCAGGTTGTTTGCCTTGTCGATCAGAACGACCTTCTGATTGCGGACGGTAATTTGGTCAGTACCATACTGTCCCGGCATCGGTCGTCCCTTCATCGTTCGACTGGGCCACGCACAGCAACCGGCACTACCAAGATGCCGATGACACTTTTTGACCCCGTGAGTGGCACGTTGACCGGAAAAATTATGCTTTTTCATTACACCAGCGTAACCGCAACCCTTGCTGATTGCCGTTACGTCAACGGAAGCGACCTGGTCGAAAACATCGACGGTCAACTCCTGACCAACGGTAAAACCTTCGGTGGGAATACGGAACTCACGAATGAATTTTTTCGGTTCGCAGTTTGCCCTCGGAGCAATTTGTTCACCGGCACTGGTGCGCTGCTTGCGCCGTTTGCTTTCGATTGTTGCAACGTGTCCTCGTTCGGATTTCGTTGCCCGGCTGCGAGCCTTGTCCTGAAAACCAACCTGGACGGCTTCGTAACCATCTTTTGCGGTTGTCCGCAGTTGCAGTACGTTGCACGGACCCACTTGAATCACCGTAACCGGAATGACCTCACCGGTCTCCGTGTAAAGTTGCGTACATCCGACTTTTTGTCCTAGTAATCCGATTGACATGGCTATTATCCTTGGCTATAAAATCGCAATCCGGCGGTCCACCACGGACTTACGATTGCGGCTCTGATTGTATTTTCCCGCTACCTCTTCCCGGTCGTTTTGATTTTAATATCCACACCGGCGGGAAGATTTAACTTGTTGAGGGCATCAATCGTCTTGGCGGTAGAATTGAGAATGTCGATCACCCGCTTATGCGTCCGAATCTCGAACTGCTGCCGGGCTTTTTTATCGACGTGTGGACTAGAAAGAACGGTATAGCGTTCGATCCTAGTGGGAAGCGGAACAGGACCATGAACATCGGAGCCGGTACGTTTAGCCGTATCGACGATTTCGGCGGCACTCTGGTCGAGTACCGCGTGGTCAAATGCTTCCATCCTAATCCGAATAATATCTTGCCCGATTGCCGTCACGTTTATCTCCGCTGGGTACTGACTGATGCCTGGTTGCCAAATATCAACGCCGGTCTTCGGAAATCACTCCGCCGAGCCGGAAAGACCAGCATTGTACCGCCGGACAAAAAAGCGTCAAGCCCCCCGCTGTGCCCGTCGAACGCACTCACACGGACTCGGTCCCTCTATCCCTCGTTGAAAAATTTGTCCCAGTGTGTCATAATGAGCCGGTCTGATTTTTGTTTAATCTTTAACTTAATTTAACTAATATGAGTATCCACGATTATATTCTTCAACCTCTCATTGCCTGGAATGATTACAACCGCAATCCTCTTTACCTAGACAAAAATACCCGGTGCTACATTTCTCCTCGACTGTCCAATAAGTCCGGCTTCTACGAACCCGTTAACGTTGATCGCATTGAAGTCGAACTCTATCAGAATGTCGAACCTTTCTATCGAAATGTCGGAGCCCTCGTCGAAATTCGGATGCTCGACGCACCCTCTAAAAATACCAATCCGAATTCAAGCAACCCCTATTTCATGTGGTACAGCAAAACCGCCGGAAAGACGGGAATCATCATCGAACAGTACAAAGGGGACTCGCTTCTGCAAATCGTTCGTACCCCCAACACCATTGAGGCACTCATCAAGACGCACTCGTTACAAATTCCTCCCGTGGGTATCCTGACAAAACGGATCCTCATCGAGTGCAACGGATATTATTACGGTCCATTCGAACATTCAAAAATTGATGAGCACACCGTCCGGCTCTATGCCCGAAAGGATGACCGGTACTACGTCGGAAAATATCACGTCGAGCATTTTGAATCGAAATTGCTACCGATGACCGAAAATTTCGGAGGGCTCGACCTGGTTGATGCCCAGCATTTACCTCCGCTCAGCGACGACAATAAAGTGGATTTTTTCAGCGATGCGGAACTCCGTGATTTCTTTCTCGCCTCGCTCGACATTAAATCGCGGGAACAAATGGAAAAACTTCGGACGTTTTTCAATACGGTCGATGCCCAAATCGTGTCCTCTGACCGGGAACAGCGAATCAGCCAAATTTTGCGAAGTGTCGAACATCAGGACACCACGCTTCGGCAGATCGCCTATTACGTTTTGGCAACGAAGGATTTGTGCGAAACCGTCATGGAAAAGATCATCAAGGAACGTCTTGATGTTGTTCTGCGAAGTATTCCCGAAGGCGGACTCAAATTAGGTGAAACTAGCAGGAGTAGCGAAAATTTGTCCGACCAGTCGGAAGTCAGTTCCGCACCTACCGCTACTGTTGAAGTTTCCGAACCCGTTGCCGATCCTGAAGTCGAACTCCAAGTTGCCGAACGCAAGGCGTTGCTGCTCCGTCTGAACAAAAAGTACGATGCGCTCCTCGAAAAGGTCAATTTGGCAGACGAGATTGACCTCTTACGTGCCGAGGCAAACACGGCACAAAACGAATTGAAAACGGTAACTGCGGCAACGGAACTTGCCCAGAAAAGTCTCGAACATATTCGGGTGGAAGCAAGGAAGGAAGCAAAATTTGTTACCGACTCCGTCGATAAATCCTTTCTCGATTTAGTGCTCCGAACGCTCGGCGATCAAGAGTGGGAAGATCGAAAAATTCCATCGTTCGATGTCGCTTTATTGTCGAGTGAATCTCGCCCCTATAAAATTATTGACCGTGTACTGGATGTAATGCAGCGAGCCAACCGGACGTTGCCCGGCGATGACATCGGAAACCGAAATGAGGTTGCCAATTATCTGATTTGTCTCACACAGGGATTTATTACGACGTTTGCCGGCGATCCGGGAACAGGCAAAACGTCGCTCTGTCATATTCTTGCGAAAGCACTGGGGCTGGTTCGGGAAGACGACAACAATCGGTTCGTTGAAGTTTCCGTTGAACGCGGTTGGACTTCGCACAAAGATTTCATCGGCTATTACAATCCGTTGAGCAAGTCGATGGAAATCAGCAATCGGGAAGTGTTCAATGCCCTGACGGTTCTCGATTCCGAATATCGGCGGCGAGTCGAAGCAGTCGCTCCTTTTTTTATGTTGCTGGACGAAGCCAATTTGAGTCCGCTGGAACACTATTGGGCGGCGTTTTTGCGGATATGCGACTTTGATTCTGCGTCGGTGCGGACGATCAATATGGGGGGACATTCGATCTTGCAGGTTCCGAATCACCTCCGCTTTCTGGCGACGGTCAACTTCGATCATACGACGGAAGAGTTGTCGCCGCGATTTATTGACCGAAGTTGGATCATCACCCTTTCGCCGGAAGACATCAATACGCATCCGGTAACGGTTCAAGACCCAGGCTCTGCGAAAATCATTTCATTCCATTCATTGATGAAAGCCTTTTTACCGAAAGACCAAAAAATTGATCCGACGATTCAGGAGGAGTGGCTTGCGATTCAAACGATCTTCAGTAGCAACAAAATGCCGATTTTCCCGCGTAATCTGAAAATGGTACAAAATTATTTTCAGGTGGCATTTTCATGTATGGACACGAGTCGGGAAGAGAACCGTTTTGCTCCGCTGGATTATGCTGTTTCGCAAAAGATTTTACCGACGATTAACGGGACAGGGGAGAAGTACAAAGGTTTGGTCGATGCGCTCTTGACTCGCTGTTCGGGCAAGTTGCCGTTGTGTTATCAACATCTTTCCCGTATTGAGGAAGCCGCCGAAAACAATCTCGGTTTCTATCAGTTTTTTACAAAGTAGAGCAGCGTGTTTCAAAAGTGGAAAATTCTGGACGCATTCACCCAGTCGGGCAAATTTGCGGTACAATAATGAGAATGAAACGTTCTGTTGCCGAGATTCAGAGTATTACTTACTATCTTCCGAGCCGGATGCTGGGAAATGCCGAACTTATTGAGCATTTTCCTCACTGGACGGAAGAAAAGATCGTCCGCAAACTCGGCATCGAAAGCCGACCGATTGCCGCCGAGGGGGAAACTGCCACCGATATGGCAGTGAACGCCGCAGAAATACTGTTGGAAAACGGCTCCTGCGAACATGAGGACATCGACTTTGTCCTCTTTTGCACGCAGTCGCCGGACTACTTTTTGCCGACTTCCGCTTGTATCATTCACGAACGGCTGGGATTGCCAAAGGCATGCGGAGCCCTCGACTTCAACCTCGGATGCAGCGGCTATATTTACGGTCTCTCCCTTGCCAAAGGACTGATCGAAACAGGAGCGGCTAAAAAAGTGCTGTTTCTGACTTCGGAAACATACTCCAAGTACATTAACGTCAATGATCGGTCGAGCCGACCTCTCTTTGGAGACGGTGCCGCCGCAACATTGATTACTGCAAAGGTGGCAAAGGAAGAACCGATTGGTCCGTTCGTGTTCGGAACCGATGGTGGCGGTGCCGATCTGTTGATCGTTCCTGCCGGTGGACACCGGTTGCCGCCATCCGAAGAGACCGCTACCGAACAGTCCGATGGAAAAGGGGGCATCCGCTCCCTGAACCAACTGAAAATGCATGGTCCCGGTATTTTTTCCTTTGCTGTGGACCGAGTGCCGCCGATGGTGGAAGAACTTCTTCAAAAGTCCGGCAAGAGCCGGGAAGAGATCGGCTCTTACATTTTTCATCAGGCGAACAAATATATGCTCAGTCGTCTTCAAGAGTTGTGTCATCTGAAAGACGCAAATTTTTTCAATGACGTGATGCATCGGGGAAATACCGTATCGAGCAGTATTCCGATAGCAATGGTCGATGCATGGCACAGCGGTCTGTTAAAACCGAACGAATGGATCATGTTAGTCGGCTTCGGAGTCGGTCTCTCTTGGGGGGGGACACTTGTTAAGATTCCCAATAACTTCGTCGTGTAGGACAGAAAATCGGAAGCATCGTGAAAGCCGGGAGCGCAGGCAACATAAGATTGCGATTTTACATCTTGTTCCGTCTTTTCCCTGTTTTCTTTGTTTCCTCTTCAGGAATCATCGTCGGCTGTTCTGTCAATTTTTGATACATCTCCATTAACTTTGCCACGATAGCAGGTTCGCTCATGTCTTGCTTGAATTTGTACAATTTCATCACCGCTCGGTCGAGGTTTTGATGCGCCTTCAACAATTCCGGCGGCATGGTTAGCGGATCATACAAGTCGGCGAGGCTGCTATCGGGAAATTTCGCTCTGGCATCGAGAACGGCTTGGGCCAGTTTTTCGACTGCCGCCTTCTGCTCGTCCGTTGCGTCCGGCCAAGGGAAGTTGTTGTAAACGATCGTGTTTGAATAACTGTATCGCATTTCCAATCGTCCACAAACGACCCGCATCCAAGCCATATGAACTTTTGATGTAAGGATACCAAATCCATAAAGCCCCATTTCACTAATCACAAACAATTTGTCCCCCGGGATGTTGTCTATCGGCAAAAAACCTATCGGTATGTATTTACGCCGTTCTGAAGAAACCTTTGGGACTGCAACGTAACTGTCTCCCTTAATTTTTCGGATTTCGTCAAACAACATTGGCGTTTCCGCTTTCGCTTGCGTCGCAGATTTTTTGCTGCCTAATCTCATCCGGCGGACTTGTTCTACACGTTCAACAACCGACGGCATAAGTCTGAGCTCATCGGGTGGACATGTTACCAGCCAAAGACAGTAACGTTTAATGTTGTTTATAAAATCATCACCCATATAGTAACGACGGATATATTTCTGTGCGTTAGGTTCAGTGCGAATCAGTGTGTCCCGTTCTTCTTCACTCAGTATTAAGTGTCCACCATCTGTTGGCTTTCCACCGGCGATCATTTCTGGTACACGACATAGAGGTTTCGTACGGCTCCCTACAAAAATTGTCTCGCCGTCGATGAGATAGGGATTGATATTTGTTGCAGAAACTATTTCCTCGCCGTCATAGATCACTTTTTCTTTTCTACCCAGTTGCGAAAAGCCGATGATAACGCAATGCACCGCCGCTTTTCCCTTTGCCTCATTAGTCCACTTGAATGTACGGTAAGCAAAGTCGATACTGACACCAAACATTTCAAAAAGCGGTTGCCAAACGGCAGCGGCTTGTTCGCCTTGTGTAATGGAATTAGTGGAAACGAAAGCAACGCGAATTTGCGTTCCCTTGATATACTTTGCGGCTTTGTAATACCACGTTGCCACGTAATCAATCTTTCCGGCGGACTTCAAAGGCTTGCCATTTGCGTCAAGATAAACCGACAAGACATCGGCTTTCTGTATCGGAGTCTGAAAAGAATATCCCACATATGGCGGATTGCCCATGATATACGACAATTCACTCTTTGGTACAACACTTTCCCAGTCAGTTCGGTGCGCATTTCCATGCACAATCGTTGCACTTTGTTCCAGTGGCAAACGCACAAAGTATTGTCCCAATTCTTTTGATACTTGGATGTTCATCAAATGATCCATCAACCAAAGACTCGTTCTCGCAACCTCACAAGGAAAGTCTTCTATTTCAATGCCGTAAAACTGATCAATGTTTACTTTTATCAAGACGGAAATATCGAGTACCTTTTGACGGCGTTTTTTGATGCGCAAGATTTCAATTTCCAGTTTTCGCAGTTCCCGATAAGCAATCATCAAAAAATTGCCGCAACCACATGCCGGATCGAGAAATTTTAACTTTGCAATTTCGCCATGAAAATTGTCAAGCCGTCGGTCATCCGATTGGACACGTTTTAGTTTCGCCCAGAGTTCGTCCATAAACAACGGATTGACTACCTTCAAAATGTTTTCTTCACTTGTGTAGTGCGCTCCCAATGCCCGACGAATGTTTTTGTCCAGCACTCCTTGAAACATCGCACCAAAAATGGCAGGTGATATTTTACTCCAATCGAATTGACAACAATCAATCAGAGTCAACCGCATTTTTGCGTCGAAGTCGGCAGGCGGCAATGAGTCGTTGAACAAGCCACCATTGATATAGCGGAACTCCCGTAAGTCGAACGGAAGTTGAATTCGTTTTGCCCGCGTTTCGTCCGGCATATTTAGGACATCGAACAACCGCACAATGCGTTCCGATAGGTCGCTGCCGTCTTCTTTTGAATTTTTTACGAAACTCAAAAAGGAGTCTTTCGGAAAGATACCTGTATCCTCGGCAAACAAACAGAAGAGCAAACGGACGAGATAAGTTTCCAGCACATGTCCTTCATAGCCGAGTCGCTCCAAGTCGTCGTGTATCCGTGCCATCTTTTCGGCAGCACGGACATTGAGTTCGAGTATTTCGCCAAATTCATGTTGTTTTTCGCGTCCTGCAAGAACATGAAAATAATCAATGTAATCGCACAAGTCCTGCGTTTTGAATTGCGTCTTTTTGCCGGTGGTTCGGTTATAGTGAACGATGGTATCAAAGTCGCTGACCATGAGCAACTCCGGCATCTCGTCGGCAGGAAGATGAACGATGTAATCCTTGAGTTGTTTGTACGCCTCGTTCAAATCTTTGCCTTTGGACTTCATTTCGATGGCGATTTTCTTCGGCAGAAAATAGTCCATGAATCCTCGGCTCTCTTCACGTGTGGCAGGATTTTCAAATCGTCCGACGGCGGCGGCATCGTCGATGCCGAAGATGGCAAGGAAATCACGTACGAACATTTGCGCTTCGGACTTTTCATTCTTTGCGTCTTTCCAGCGAATGGAAAAGGCGAGAGCGTTCGATTGGATCGTGTCCCAAGTGAGCGGTACTATCATATCACTTTTTTCCTCCTTTCTTGCGACTCTTACGTGATTTCTCCGGTTCAGGAGTAAGTGTCGGCGGTGCCGTCAATTTTTGATACATTTCCATTAACTTTGCAACGATGGCGGATTCGCTCATGTCTTGCTTGAATTTGTACAATTTCATCACCGCTCGGTCAAGGTTTTGATGCGTCTTCAACAATTCCGGCGGCATTGTTAGCGGATCATACAAATCGGCAAGAGAACTGTCAGGAAATTTTGCTCTGGTGTCAAGAACGGCTTGCGCTAATGCCTCGATGTTTTTTTTCTGATTGTCCGTTGCCTCTGCCCAGGGGAAGTTGTTGTAAACGATGTCTTTGGAATAGCGGTAACGCATTTCTAATCGTCCACAAACTGCACGAGTCCACGCCATGTGAACGCTCGATGTGAGTATGCCGAAATGATACAACGAGGCATTAGGCATTATCCTAACGGCATTGCTACAAAGCACGTTCGGCTTGAGAAAACCGATAGGAATATATTCCCGTCGCTCGGAAGACGTTTCGGGAATGACAACGTACTTCGCTTTTGGCATGTTTTCAACGTGAAAACGAAGGGGTGTTTTTGACAGTTTTCGGGTTGGTGCGCTTATACTGTCTTGCCGGAATTTGCGTACCGCTTCAATACGCCTCATGACCTCCGGCATTTGCCGAAGTTCCGAAGGTGGACAGTCGCCAAGCCAAAGACAGTAACGTTTGTAGCCGTTGATAAACTCATCTGATCCCATCCATGGTCGAAGCCATTTTTTCGCTTGTGGCTCTTTGCGAAGGAATTCTTTCCTCTCTTCTGTTGTGAATAAATAATTGCCATCATCTATCGGTTTATTTCCTATACCGATTGTGGGAACATCACAAATCGGCATTTCTCGACTTTCAACAAAAATGTTGGGGGCATCGATCAAATATGGATTGATGTTCGTCACTGTATCTTTTGATTCACCATCAAAAATATACTTTGGTGTCTTATCCATGAAGGAAAATCCAATGATAACGCAATGCACCGCCGCTTTGCCTTTCGCCTCATTCCACCATTTGAATGTCCGATGGGCGAAGTCAATATGGATGCCACGTTCCATGAGTGGCTTCCACAAAATGACAACTTGCTCTCCCTGTGTGATGGAATTGGTAGATACAAATCCAGTCCGAGTTGTTGTACCACTCATCATATCGGCAGCTTTCTTATACCATGCGGAAACA
>Ga0123353_10000122_pt1 | contig 92917 bp, 78 predicted proteins | sample TergutLab28metaG_3_FD_92763 | JGI IMG/M metagenome (GOLD analysis project Ga0123353, IMG submission 92763) | Labiotermes labralis P3 segment gut microbial communities from Petit-Saut dam, French Guiana - Lab288 P3 | ecosystem: Host-associated > Arthropoda: Insects > Digestive system > Gut ...
CAAAGCGCAGCTATCGATCTACAACGGATCGATGTTCTCGGATTTCGACCTGAAAAATAATACTTTCTACCAGTTGCAACTCTCGAGAGCAAAGTCAGAGCTACCAAAACTCCTTGGTAATATCGAAGCTGACAAGAAGAATTTCTCCATGGAAATCAGCAAAGCTAACGCTAGGGTAGCTCAGCTGATGATGCAAAGTTATATCTACTACGTTGGAGCTAATTCCACCCTGGAGAGAAATGTAATCTATGATTCGGTGGAAGATGTAGTCAAAGCCGTCAGATCAGCAACACGTTTTGGTGTGGTGCCGGGTTGTCAGCTATCCATCGTCAGAGCTTGTAACGAGCTACTGAAAACCATGGATATCAAGGATTATCGAAGACTTATCCTGGAGCTAATCAGGACATCTACGGCTAACCTATACCAAGCAATTCTCTGTGGTCCCGATGGTAACGGTGTCGATAGAATGTTACCATACCTCGATGAAAATATATATGATACCTCAAATCACATAACTGTTACAAATGAACTGCTAAGGATCTCCTTTGAAATCAACAGTGTTTTCGATGTTGAAAAGTTAGACTTTAACCCTGATATCATAACTTCCGTGGAAACTGATATCTATATCCTACGCGCTTCCAGTGATCTGGTGAAACTGCTGATATCCGGTAACCAGTGTCTCTACCTTGATACTTTTCTCAACAGCGCAGAAGAGGTGCAACTATAAAAAGTAAAGATATGAGAAGTGTGCGGTAGGGACAATTCCCTACCGCACATCACTTACCATGACAGTAATCGAAGTGTAGCCGTAGCTGCCAGCAGTAGCATAGTGATCAGTACTACGATAATAGCGATAATCTGTAAAATGTCACGCCACTTCATCCTTCACCAACTATCTCGATTTTGGTAATCGGTGACGTCTTTGGTGCTCTTAATCCGTAGAATCCAACGTAGTGATCATAGTAAACGATCAACTCTTTGCCATCTCGAATAGCCTGTCGAACCTGTTCCGCTAGCTCCGGGTTATCACGGTGAATATAGTAACACTCCTCTTCGCTGCTGAACTGGAACTCGGTGGATCGGAACCACACCTGATAGTTTCCCCAGATATCCCTGTCAACTGCCGTTGGTATGATACGGTGACTTCCAGAAGCATAGTCAAACCGGAAGAACAGTGCCATCGCTACTATCGCAAGGATAACAGCTCCTATACCGACGAACAGAAGTGTTGTCTGGGTTCTAACTTTTCTTACCTCCCGACTGTAGAAATCTTTCAACGTTGCCTCTCCTTTCCTCTCATAGGTTAATTAGTTATACGGTAGCTTATTTATCACCGATATCAAATAATTCATCGTACGCTGTTTGTCTTCTTTCCGTTTGTTCAGCAACCCTATCTCTATAGAAATTCAGTGTTTTAACTGCTTCCAAGTATGACGGGTTGTCAAGGTAACCAGTCATCACAAAGTGTATGTGAGTTTTTCGTGATAACGTTCGTCTAACATGATCACCGTTAGGTTGAATGTTAAATTTAACGACGAACGTGGCAGCATCATTGACTGGATCAAATGTTACTTTATCTCGCATTGCTCTGGTGATACTTACTCCACGGAGAGGATCCTCTCCGACAATCACCAACCTGTCATCTACCGGTTGAAGAAACGTTTCCATATCCAATTTTCCAACCCTATTCGTAACTGCGAATAACTTTGAAAACGGACTACCATCATCAACTAACTCAACTTTCCAAAGACGTATGCTTTTATCGATGTACTGAAACTCCCCTGTGAAGTTAACTGTTAATTTTTTCACTGGCCCCACTCCTTCTATGAAAAATGACTAACCGTATATTACGTTCTGCAACGATGATCGAAAGCCAGTGTCACTGAGTCTAATCACATCACATGGTAGGTTTAACATCGTTGACACATGCTGTGATATCACAAATGCCTGAACAGAGTTTAGTTCCATCATCTGCTTATCTAACATTCTCAGAAAAGCTAATCGGTTATCATCATCGAGTCCACCGTCTATCTCATCGAGCAACAGTATATTATATCGCTGGTTAGCCTCATGAGCAAGAGCAAACGACAGTGCCATTGTCATCATTGACTCTTCCGACTGACTAGCAAATCGGATATCAGGTATCACCTTACCATTTCTGATAAATGGTATCTCGAACTCATCGGCAGTAACGTTAAATCGTCCTATTACCAACTCACCCTCATAGATTATCGATAGTAGATCATTTGTCAGCGATTGGATCATGCCAAGGTAGGAGTTCATGTAGGCTATAGGGATACCACCTTTCGTGGAGACCGCACGTGCGATCACCGTTAGCTTGGAATATGTTTTCGTTAACTTTTTACTTTCGTCAACCAGGCGTTGGTACTCGATTAATCGTTGCTCGTTCAGACGATAGTCTGATCGAAGAGATGCGATATCGTTATCAAGTTCCACCAGCTGGGATCGAAATGCTTGTCTCTCACCCTCAGCTGTTTCAAGTGGAATCAAAATATCACTGATAGATCTGAGAGTATCGGTAACAATACCACGGTAACGTTTAGCATCATCGTATCTCTTGAGCAACGATAGTTTACTATCAACCTCCATGATAGCTGCCTGCAGATCAACTAGCTCCTGTTCGATTAATTTGGTAGATCCCTGATAACCTGTGATCTCCGACCTAAGTCTTTCGATCTCAGACAGTTGTTGCTCTGTGCCGGATGATTGGTATGACCTTAGCTCACGTCTACACTGGGCCAATCGATCAACCTGCTCACGGTAGATCTCACTGTCCCGAAGAGCACAGAGGTAATCCTGTAACCTATCGGTATCAAACAACGGTAGTTTATTCTCTGCTCTACCAAGGAAGGAAATTTCTGTCAGTATATCCTTGAATCCCTCCGGGATATTAATTTTTTTCAGTGTTGCCGTCTCCGATATAATGGCCGTTAAATTTGTGTCGATCACCCTGAGATAACGCAACGTTTCCTCATCAACGGTATCATCAGCTGGTCTATTACGATACTCCGCTATGAACGATGAAAACCGATAGTAGGGACAATCGCTAAACTCACTCTCACAGTTAGGTGTGATGATATAGTCATCCTGAAATACCTGTGAGATCAATCGTTTGATATCGGAATCACTGATCCTAGCCAGTTGTTTTTTCATCTGCTGATAGATATATCTTTCGATAGATTTTCCACCGCGGTGCAACTGAAGGTACAGCGACAGTGGTTTGGAACCAAAACTTTGGATCATCGTACCCACCTGATTAAACGCTAGTAACCTGGAGATCATAGCACTGACCTCCTCCGATCTGCAACCACTGCTATGAAATTCCCTGAGTGAATTTGGTGTGTTCTCAGTAACGCTACTTAGCTCAGCTATCATCGTTTTTAGCGTTTCCAGATCACCGTTGCCACTGATACGAGCTACATTAGCGTTTAACCTATCGATACTCGCTAGGTTGGAATCGATCAACATACGCGTTGAGTTTAACCTGGACCTAGCATCTACCTGGTGATCCACCAGTTTGGATCTATCCGATGTCACATCGGAGGATTCAATGCCGGTTAATCCACGTGCCTGGATCTCAGACTCGACCTGATCAAACTCAGCCAGTGAGCTCTCTGATTCAGCTTGCTTTCTGCGTAGGTCACCGATATCATGGTTGGCCTGTAATCGTTCTATCCTGTCCACCTGCAGACGAATATTGTTCCTTCGTTCTTCCCGATCGGCGATCTTTTTATCGCACCTACGTAGCTGTTCCTCAGCAAGTTTTGGATCAGCCACGTGGCAGCTACGTAGGTTTGTTACGTTGTTGGTCATCATTAGCTTAGTCAGCCTGACATCATCGGAGATCTTCCGGTGTATGCGTAGGTAGAGATCAATTTCCTCAATCAGCCTACCGATATAGCTCTTTCGTTCCGCTGGTCTCAGGCTGACAATTGAATTAACGTTGGAACCCAACCTTATCAGTCTCATCATGTCAGGTGTTAGACCAAAGTGAACTTCCACCAACGATAGAAATGATCCCACGTTACCATTTGGATTTAGTTCCTCGTTATCACGTTGAAAGTAACTTTTGACCGAATGTGTTCCCTGTAAATTTGGTTTGAAATGATGTTTCACCGTGTAGGTACTACCATCGTGATCATATCGTATCTCCTTGTAACCAGGTTTACCAGGTGTTATGTATGGAATCGAACTCCTTTCATCAAGTGTTGTCACCGTGGCAAATGGATGCAGACTCGATAGAACGGTAGTCTTCGCTGAACCATTGGAACCCTGAAGCGATATGATGCGATGTTTTGACCCAGATAGGTCTATCTCCAGCGTCTCCTTTCCCTGACCAACTCTTATTCCAGCTACCTCAGATAGTTTAAGGTAGGTAATTTTCACCCGATCACTTCCCCCCCCGATATATGATATCATTTCGTTTTGCTCGTTTTACCATAACGTCCCGGTAAGCTCTGTTACCCTCCGCTATCTCATCCCTTTTACGATTGATCAGCTCCATCTCTTCCTTGTACCGCTTGTAGTTTTCACATGTAGCGTGACATCCGATGGACCTAACCTGGCAATTAAGACAATTGGAAACTATCATGGTAATTCCTCCGATCGATTTATATTTCCTACCCTGGATAATATATCATAAAAAAATTAGTTGTTTGCACTGCGATTATAGCTGAACAGCAATTTATTATATTTACACTGCTATGAGGGAGATTACAACTATGAAGTACCGTGACTATATGATGGAACTCGTTGATGATATTCTCAGTGATGACAACGATATCTACCTTGAAGCTAGACCACGTGATCCAAGTAGACCAAAGGTAGTGAAGTATGAACGATATTATCTCGAAGATAATCTGATGCCAAAGATTAACCAAGCTTTCAAGCATCCAAAAGTTATCGATGGGATTATCGACGCCACCGTTAAATTTATCACGGATAACCAGGATAAACTGTTAACATCGGGACCAGTGCACATAGTTCCGTTTCTTCAGAAGGATGCTAAGATACTATATGATACCGTTGGCATGACCGAGGAAGAACTGACCACGATGATAGAGCATGTGAAATCTGAGGTATTTAGCTATAACTTTCCAATGGAGACCATACGTCCTCATCAGTTCATTATCATCGGAATGTTGATCTGGGGACTACGGCATGCTAATGAGGATCTGATAGAAAGTTGTAAGTACCTGATCAGCCTCTCAGATTATCCGTTCATCTACCGAAAGTACTGGAAACGCGGTGTTCGTGAGGATATCATGAACTACACGGTAGAACACCTTGGAAATAAAAGTCACCTCCGAAGGTTGGGTAACCTGCTAGCCTGGTTACTATATCACTCAACGGTGTGCGTGGGTGGTTGGAAAGAAAAGTTAAGCGCTGATAGGGTTCAGGATCTGTGTTTTATAGATTTTATCAACAGGGTCTACTCTCAGATTAACTCTGCTTTCCGAAAGATATCCAATAGCTACTATGAGAACTGGGAGAAAAATGCTACTGAGCACACACCCCAAAATATAACGGATGATGGAACGATCATTACCCAGGATAACCTTGGATCCAGGGTAGCTACGATAACGGAAGCCACGATAACAAAATTTAGAACGAATGATATAAACCGAGCAAATGCTCTGAACGCAGCGGAAAGACGGAAGGTTGGTCCTGATAAATTAGTTGGTCTGCTGACCACCATTATCGCTGATAAAACCAATCGACTATTCAGGTTCGTGGAGAGCACGTTACTGCTATTTATCAGCAGCAATCCGATCGATGATAAGGTGGGCTCAGGAGCATTTCTAACATTTGGATTGAAGTTGTATCCATCCCTCAGCACATCAAAGGTACCGTTACGTCAGGAGATCGACAGCATACTTGATCACTGGGTGTACAATATCCTTGAACTGGATAAAGTGTATACCACCCGGGAAGCTTCTGTGATCGGTTACCGCAGAGCGATCTATGACTACATGATCATGATGATTAACTACTATAATTAATAATTATCGGGTACAGTCAGGTTAACAAAAATAAAAAGAAATGAGGTAGTGACAATGAGCGGTGATACGGGAAATGGAAATAGCGTCCTTGATATGGTCAACAGCTATGCGGAGATCAGCGGTCAACCGGTCGATGATATTTTCAAACGTGATGATCCACCACCGGAAGCTGAGATACCAGCGACAATCAAGCTCATAGCAAAATCAGAGAAACCCTCCGATGACTGGAGTCCAAGGGATGCTCTCGTGGAAGATATGCCTGAACTTAAAGATGGTAGCGGAGCCATCTACGACAAAGGTGAGATCAGCATATCCGATCCAAATGGACCAAGGGATCTGCTCAGCGTGACAGACGATCAGATAGCTCAGGTAGCACTTGATCAGATGGATGAGTTACACCGAGCGGAGTTTACCATCGAAAGAGCCAAAGCCCAGCTTGGGATAAAACACCTGAACACCCCTTCACTCTATATAGCCAAGATCATGAGTTCCGCTACCGATACCAATGCTTCCAGGGCACTGGAGAATGTTGTTCCGATTATCAATGAGGTCATCACTCTGTTCCCGGAAGCGGTGATAGAGTGGTTACCTGGGTTTCCACGGGTCAGTGAGAATGGACTGAACCCAGATATGTTACCGTCCATTGAACCTAAGATCGTTGAACACGTTGAACCTACCACGGAAGATATCAAGGAAGAGAAGGCTGATAGTCCAGATACTGCTCCGCTGACAGGTGATCCTGCACCGGATAGATCAGTAGCTGCACCGATAGTACCGGATGATTCGGTACCACCTGCACCTGATGTCACGATAATTATAGACAAACGTCAAGCTTCCGATATCGTGTTTGATGGTACCGAGAAAGACCAGATACGTCGAGCTCGTTCTATCGAGCTAAAAATAGTTGAGGACCGTGAGCTATACTACAATGTTCTAGATGATCCGGTGAATGATATCGAAGAGGTGCTATCGCAGTACACAAGAAAATTCAACGATATCTCCGTGTCACTACCAGCTTCACGGTACCGTTGCACCCTGACGGGGTTATCCTACCCGGAGATCATGGACCTGTCATACTCGCAGGATCAGAATAACCTCGATGGTGAACGAAAGAAGTGGACAATAGCCTATGCCCACGTACAGAATGCTTCGATTGGTAAGTTCGCTGACTACGATGATTTCCTACGTAAAACATCATACCTTGATCTGGACTTTATTCTCTGGGGAATACTATGTGCTACCTGCATGCCCTATGAGCTGATACTGATAGACTGTCACACGAAAGACTGCGGTAACAGCTATGACTGGACCTACTCACCCGGTAGTCTACTGCAGGTAGAATCGATATCACCGCAGGTACTCGAGGAAATGCGAGTGACAGGGGAAGCTATGACAGCTGTTGATATCGAGAAAAACTACAACGAGTCGATGCTTCGGCTGAGTAACAGCGTGAAATTACCGCACTCAGGTTTTATCTTCTGCTTTGGTCACATATCCGCATATACCTATCTGAATGAAGTCTATGGTAAACTGGAGAATATCCGTAATCAGGAGAACCCGTCGATTGTCGATGCTGCTACCACCAGTACCCTCACCGTGGTCAAATATATCCTGGTACCAACCGGTGATAGTTACCGAAAAGTTACCGGATCAAATGATATTACCAGAATAATATCGGTTCTCAATGAGATAGATTTCCGAGCTCTCAGTGAACTGGTATCTATCATGACGGAACCCTACACGATGAACTACGTGATGCGAGATATAGTCTGTCCAAAGTGCAAGACCAAATCATCGATCACGATCGAAGATATGAGTAGGTTGCTTTTTATAGTGGTGCAGAGCCTCTCGAACGTCAACGTAAGCTTGAGGAGATAGTATCGTTTCTCGAGGAGCTTGGCACCGTCTACAGGAACGATCCAACGTTTAGCTACATCTTCCACCACCTACCAAAGGGTTATTTGGTACAGGCGGTAAAACTACGAAAGAAACGAAATGAACAGCATCCAAATCCACTGGAAGGATTAGTGTAACTGAGAGTCCTCCCAGTGGGAGGACTCTCAGTTTTACTTTAATTAAAGGAATCTATCCAACAAAAATACTAAGGGAAACAAGTGAAGATGTTACCATACTACGATGACCGTGAGGTGAACGAACGAATGCGAAAGTATAAACCGGAGCACCTAGGACAAGTCATGCCATCTGCCGATGATCCACCAAAACTAAAGGGATTCCTTCAGGATCAGTATGAACAGTTCAACAAGGTATACAGAGTCTGTAGTGACAGTTCCGCGAGTATCAATGAACTTCGAAATGTCTCCGGTGAGAACAGTGCATCACTTGAGGTCAAAGTACTAACATCGACCGATGAGACACTGGCAGATATCTCAGCAAGGGTAGATGATCTGGCTGATTCATCGGTATCGATGATAGGTGACACGGTAACTGTTGACACTGCTACTGTTACCGATGATACCACTGATGTGGTGAGTGAATAAAAAATGGGTTAAGTGGTCAGCCCCTAATGGGGCTGACCACTAAATTGTCAAATTTATTAATCATATCAAAGTGCCGGGTCAACTCCAACGTTATCACATCCGCGTTTTGGTTGGGGAACACTGGGTAAAACGATGCCGTCATCATCTTTCCACCCGACAGTGTCACCCTCAAAGTATCGTGCCACATCGCGTAACATGTGGCCTATGGTTTTTTGATATAGAGATTGTCGATGGGTAAGATATGATAGGTAATCATCCCTCTCTTTAGTAATCATTACCAGTTCCAATCTATGGACTAAATCTTTTATGTTGACGGAAGGATAGTTGCTTGCGAATAGTGAACGTTGGTTAGTTGACGGTAACTCACAGGTTATGATAGCAGGTGCAATCCCAGCCTGTAAATTTTCACTGGCCATGTATGGTGACGTATCTATGAATATGCCATCATACCTCGTCATCATATCTATGACATGCCCTGAAAATATTGTTTCCAACAGGACAAATCGAATATCAGTGATTTCATAACTGCTGAAATGGTCTATGATATCATCCCTCTGGTTATCCTCAAATATCATCTTGTTGAGTTGATTGCATACCCAACCCAGTAGTAGTTTGCGATGTGGTAGTTTCCAGAACATATCGATGTGTTGAACGATTGTCACTGGATCTGAGTTCGGTGGTACTCCAACTACGTTGTGATCCGGGTTATCCGGATCATAGGAAAATACTTCTCCTAGCCAGAATTCGTTGTATAGTTCGTTCCAGGTTGGTAATTCTTCCTTGGCATATATCGAGGTAACGTACTCATCTTCCCCGGTATCTTTGTTGTTAACGTATGGCATACTGTTTTATTCCCCTTCCACTTCTCCCCGTGTTACTTTATTTAGATTACCTGTGGTAGTAACAGAGTTCCAGTTTGGAACCGTGTTAGTAGTCATTAACTTAAGCATTTCTATGTTTTTATCAGTTAGCATCATACATAGAAAAGCTACAACGTGAACCATCGTCTCCATAGTAGGTTCAGTGTCAAGTATCTGTATTATTTCACTGAACACTTTATCGGTGCGCATTAGTGACCTGTAATCATTATCTTCTGTCACAATATCGATAAATTTCACCGGTTTCTCCTTCTTATCGGTAAACATGTGGTGAGTGTGTAACACTCACCACATGGATATATCAGTGTTAAGTTCGATAGTTGTAGCTGGAATAGGGATTAAACTGTGAACTTGTCTCAGCTTCCCTCCGAGTAGCTTCAAGTTTCTGACGCTTATCAAGCTGACGAACCACCGACGTACTCAGCTTCTCGAACTTCGGTAGCAGTTCCTTTAACCTAAGCAGCACTTTCGTGTCCGATGAGTCGCCACCCATCTTCACCGAGTAGAAGAATATCTGATTAACGATCGATAACATACCCTGACATATTTCACGGTACTCTTCCTCACTGAGCGGTGTGATTGGAAACTGTTTACCGCATATCTTGCAGGTCCAGAAATTCGGAGACTCTTTCAGTACCTCAACTGCCGGATATTCTTTCCCCTTTCGGATGATCCAGTGAACGCATGAACGTTTTACCTGCCGGATCTCCTTCTTCTTTACCCCTTTGAACTTGTACCGGTTATCTTTCTTGCGAACAAGATCCGATACTGATTCTATCAATCGCCTTGTGTCTTTCTCGATCTTAGCGCTTCGTTTTCTGTTAGCCATCCTTCGTTCCTCCTAAGTTAACTGAGGTATAGCTCGTTGGAACTGTTATCCGCTATCAGATCCTGAATAACAGTTTTGAGCTTCGTATACGAACTATTAGCGTTAGCATGGTCGATAAAACGTATCACCCGTCTGGAATCGTTCTTGTAGCTCTCAGCTGATTTACGACGTTTGATGTAGGTCTTCAGAACATCACGGAGTTTCTTCTCCTTCAGACCATCAAGGTAGACCAGTGAATCAACGATGAGATTATCATGCAACTCTTTCTGCGTATCATTGTAGCTGAGGGCCTTGTTGGAAGATTTCTGGAAGATAAACTCCGAGTAGAACCCACAGAGGAAATCTTCCTTGCTGATCTGTTTCTTCTTGTCAATGGATCGAATAGCAGGTAGCACAACGTCCAGTGGGATCGATGAGAACTCTGCCACAGCGTAAAGCTTTCGCAGAAGAGCTTTATACCAGTCCCTACCGTTTAGTAGCAACTTAGCGGTCGGTATAACGTTTGCCATCTCGAAAGCTATGTTATCTTCCAAGCCTGCTTTTCGGTAGTGTCTTATCTGACGCTTGAGTATCTTTCCGCAGAATGTTATCAGTCCCTCGACATCCAGTTTATTGGCGTATTCCTTATCCTCGTCACTGAGTCCCTCGGAGTTCTTGTAAAATGTGATCGTGTTGGTGATCATGTATGGCAGAAAGATCATGTTCGGATAAGGTTTGGGGTCCTTCGAGTAGATCTTGGCTATCTTGCTCATCACTTCATGATTGTGGATAATGTTCTCCACAGCTTCCCTGACCTTCATTATCTTCTTTCCACCATCTGGGTTCTCCGATAGTATCTTCACAGCTTTGTTGAGATTCACTATCGCTGATTCCGAGTAGGATCTGATGAGCTTCTTCTTAGCTTCCCTCTTCCGTTTTTTCCCCATTCCCTTTCCCTTGGTTCGGATATTGTGCTTTTTTCCGTATTTGTTCAGGTCCCATCTCAACTCAAACACGGAATCAGGTACCTTAACCTTGACTTTCTTAGACATCGACTTACCTCCTATTAATTTGATCGTATCAAATGTTATAAATCATGTCCGGTCGAGATACATTATAATATATCATCATTGGGGTAATAATTTTTATCGTCGATGTACCTATCAGCATTCACTTTTCTGGTATTCTCACCAAACCTGAGAATCGTTTCCGGTAAGTTATCATTCACCGCATCAAAGTACAGGTTATAGTTTCTACACCAATCGATAGCATCCCGAAGGTCCTTTCCGCATCGACATGACCAGAGTATCAGTTTAGCTCCATAATTTTTCTGTTTATCAAGAAGAAATTCGATCAGCTTGATATTAGGGGCACCCATATTACTGAGTCCGCCACTGTGCAGAGTCCTATCAAAATCCACTGCGTATATCAGACCAATCGTATCATCACAGGTACATGGCTCATCCATGCACTGCCCACAGAACATAATTTCTACCCCCTAGGTTTAATTCACACTGATTTCTGCCAATGCCACTACTGATTGTTCCATAGGTAGATATCATTAGCATTGTAAAACTCTGAAGCAGTGAGAATGTCATATCCAACGCTAGTCTTGTTATTAACATATTCGGCACTAGCTACCATATCAAAATCTACGCTACTATCGGTAACTGGATCTATACACCGTCGTACCCTAACCGTGCACTTTCTATCACCTATAATGTCACCTGGATCAAACGCTATATCTCCAAGAACAAGAAGCTCATAAAAATACTTACTTTCACCGTGAAATCCACTGCTAACTTTAGTCTGATTGTATAGCGGTACGAACGTATCTTCTGTTCCAACGATACTCTTTCCTAGGCTAGTTGTTAATTTGATCCACTTTGGCCCACCATCACACTTATCACTGGTGGGCACCCTAGTTAATCGGATCAACCTAGTCCAACCTTTCCAATCTGGTATCAACACTGCACCGTTGTTCAGGTCAAAATTTATTACCATATTATTATCCTGAACCATACCACGGTGAATGTACCTACCAAAGAGCTGACCAACGTTACCGGAAGTTACGGTTGCACTGTCAACATCCAACCACTGTAACTGCGTTTCAATATCAATCATCGCTTTCTCTCCTTTTTTAATTTAGATGTACCGTGGATAATCAGTAGTTATCCACGGCCAATCACATTTTCTTGAAACTCCTCTACTGTCATCACAGGTATACCAAGAGATTTTGCTTTGACTGATTTACCGCTGGAACTATCTGGATCCTTTACCAGCAGATGTGTGGTCTGTCCGGTTACGTTGTCACCGACTTTCCAACCTAACTTCTCCAGTTCAGATGTCAATTCGCTGGAACGAAAACCTGAGAATACCACCACTCCGAGTTTCTTGGAACTACCAGCACCGTATGTTGGTTCCACCGACAGACAGTCTAGTAGTTTCATCAGGTTCTTTTGGTTACCCGGATTACCAAGGTAATTCACCAGTATCTCAGCTTTCTTCTCACCGATACCATCGATACCGATCAACTTATCTTTCATGGTTGACATACCACGTTCACCGATCAGGTCGATAAATGACTGGTATGGTATCACGTTAAATATCTGCTGAAATGTTCTCAGGCTGATACCCTCGATGCCAATGGATCCCAGTATCTCCCAGTCACGTAATCTTCGTTTACCATCGATCTCCACTACGATCTTTCTAGTTTTTAACCTACCAAACCCAGGTAGATCTTCTATCTGATCTCGTTTTTCCCTGAGCTTATACAGACTACGGATACCCTTATCCAGTAATCCAGCATGATATAGTGATTCCAGTGACTGGTAACCCAAGTTGGCTATCTTTACGTTGGAACACCAGTTCAGTATCAGTCCTATCTTTCTGCTTGGGCAGTCAGAGTTCTTGCACTGAACATTTACCACATCAAGGTCAAGGGTTGATCCGCAACTGGGACAGTTGCGGATAAACTCAATCTTTCTTCCCATCATCATTTTCCTTTCTATAGATCTACAAGAATCTGGTTTTGATATTTTATTGCCATTTTATCAAATATATCGTCCATAGCAATACTATATGCTTTAACAAAATCACTTATCTGAAGTTGTCGATCACGTAAACTTACTTGAGACAATCTAAGAATATTGTTAAACATTTCACAAATAATATACAGTAACAGTTCTTCTTCGGTAGCATAATCAAGTATGATTTTATCATCGTTATGTTTATCAGGATTTTCTCTAATCCATTGTCTAGTAGTTTTGTTAAATATTGCTAGATATAACACATCATCTTCACTTATCTTCGTAGTGTTTTGTTGATAAACTTCCATTATCGGTGCAGAATATTTTGGTAGTGGATAATATGACCATAAACGTTTAGTCAATTCATGAACTATTTCTAACTGACCCATTCTAATATCACGATACATATTCATACGAGTTATTGGTAACACCTCCGATGTAACCCATTGTTTGAATGCCATACCTATAGATTTATTTGATCTTAATATTGTTGAATATAATCCTTTCTCTGTAACAATTGTAATCGGTTCATTACTTCGTGATCTTAGTAGAATTTTTAGATTAACCTTTTGATATTCTTCAGATTTTAAACGTTTGATAACACCACTAGTATTCTGAATACCCAAGATATTACAAATATCTCTCAGTACAAACCACGGCTCACCTCGAATAATAATAACTCTAATTTCTTTATCCATGTACATAAATGTCTGAAGTGAAGGCTTAATTTCTGTCAGATGATCTTTCATTTTCCATTTCTCCTTTTTATTTTTTAATTTAATTCGCCAAAGGGTGTTGATCAGATCAACACCCCTTACCTATTATTCTTCTGATTGAACTGAACACAGTGTTCATCCAGCGTGACATATGGTATCACATCATATCTCACAGCTATCAGATCACCATAGTGCAGATCTAATTCATCAAACCTTTCTTTGTTCGACAGCGATGCTCGTTGCAACTCATTCCCCTTCAGTATCACAGGGTTGAACAGAACCACCGGACAGATGAATCCAAACTGTGATGTTTCGAAGATTACATCTTTGACCTTGGTATATGCTACTTCTTCCACGCTCTTGTATGCCACTTCAAAATTGTTGATATCATTATCCCTACCAAGCACAGAACGGATATCAGAATCTTCCAATGTCAGAACTACTCCGTCTGTGCGATAGGTGTAACCATCACATCGAACTAACACATTATCATGAGCAAATTTTCGAATAGCTTCCCTATCACCGAGTTTACATCTCAGCGATGGAAACATTACGATTAGTTCCGATGATATATCCTCAGTGGTAACATCAGGGGACATAACCCTCAGTGGTATCGGACGTAGGTACTTTGATTTGAAATCTACCTCTTTGCTAGTGAGACATGCATTGACTATCTGACGTGAGCTAGCATATGGTTTGGCACGTACCAGGGCATTGATCTCATCCTTGCTCTCTTCCGGTACCATGATCTCAAACTTTATACCATATTCACGGTAGTGCTGATACTGCTCATCAAACCTTCTCATCAGGTGAGTGATATCAGTTGCTAGGTTGCGATTAGTATCACCACGTGTTAACCAAGTACCCCTACCGTCAACGCTGATCTCTGCTACAGAGGCACAGCCGTCAAATTTTGGCGTCAGCTGAACATAGTATTCATTCAGATCAATTACTTTCCCAGTTGCTTGCCTGTACTTTGTTTCCATCCGTTTGATCCAGTCATCGAGATACTTTCGGCTTGGGTTTGTTCGTTTCTCCGACTTTGATAGATAGTGTACTTTATCAAGGGTACCACGTAGGTTGGTATAGTGATGTCCAACCTTTGTGTCATCGTTGATCGTGATATCTCCGCTGATTCTTGGTACACCGCTATCGATGAGCAACTCATGTAGGGTTTCATAGTCATCATCGGATAGTGGGCTAGCGTATTCCGACTCATGTATGATCTGTAGAATATTCACCAGTGCACTGAGTCTGGACAACTCATGTTCCGCCAGTGGTTCCACGGAGATAGCATTCCGATGTAGGTATGAATTTATCGTTTTCCTGTGTTCCGGTGTTATCAGCAGTTTGATCGCATCATCGGGTTTTAGTTGATTGAATAGCAGTGAATCAAGTATGCTTTCCAGTGTCATTTTTATTCCTCCTTGTCAATTTCATACCATATTAGAATATATAAGCGTTGATGGTGGGATGTATCCCACCATCAACGTTGTTTGATCATAGTAACTTTACCTTGATAACTCGGTTGGACGTCATCGGTTCACGAACAATTTTAGTCGGTGGTGAACCCATTGTTCCCTCCGGTACCGTTGATATGGCAATGATCTCATTTGTATGATCTTGGTAGAATATCTGCAATTTATCTTTCGTATCACAACCAACAACTGCTACCAGGTGATCCCTATCCGATACCGTGATCAACCTGACCATATCATCATGTTTGCTATCACGCAGTGGTAGGTATTCTGTCAGATTCAACCTTCCCTTACCTTTCGAGGTGATGTATAGCAGATATCGGTTACGTGGATCTATCAGGTAGCAACCCACGATATGATCATCCGGTTGAAGATTGAATCCGTTCAGACCCTTTGCTTGGTAGGAAGTTATCCTCAGTGAGTTTGGATCCAATCGCTGACCAAATCCCTGATCGGTGTACACGAGGATATCCATGCCTGTAACTTTCTTTGAGACGATACCGCGTACCAACAGATCACCCTTCGGTAGGTCGATACATGGTTTCTTTGATGGTTTCATCTCGTTGATCTTAAATTTCTTCAGTGTGCCATATCTCGATATCAACGTGCAGTGTTTATCCGACTCAATGTCAAACGGTAGCAACGCTATGATGTTACCAAGTTTACCCCGGATAAATCTATTCAGTGGTACCTCACTGTCAATCGGTAGTTCCTTCACCGTGATGAAAGCAAAGTAACCGTTCTCATCGATCGCTATGAAAGATGAATCATTTTCTACTTTCACGGCAAAACCACCGTGGTCCAACGGTAACGGTTCACCGTCCAGGTTGGTAGTTGGTCGACGTATCACGATACCGTCCGATGATAACTGAAGAATGCACTCACCTGCTATCTCCGTTTCCACCGATATCTTGTAGGGTACCACGTTTGACTTTCTGTCGGAACCAAATCGTTTTGCACCGTCACGGAGTTCCTCCACTATCAGCTGATCAATGCCGTTGGGTTCCGATAGACTTTTGCCAACGTTGCTCAGTTCCTTTTCAATCTCAGCCTGCCTAGCTAGGAATCGTTCATAGGTTTCTTGACAGAGTTCATGCATACGGAGATCAGAGAGCGATTTAGCTTGCAGGGAATCCATTCTGATCGGAGTATCACGGTACCTACCTATCAGCCGTTGCTCTATCTCCTGACGATTTCTTGATGATCTAAATATCTGTACTGTCTCTTCCAGGTTATTACCCTGCATCACAAATATTCTGACATCATTTGTACGCTGTTCACCTAGTAACAGGGTTCTTCGGTGGTTGATAACAGTACGTTTCTGCTCACGTCGATATCGGATCCACTCTATCAGTAGCTGACGAACCGATAAGTCGTATGAACGATAGTCCTCAACTACCGTGATATTCACCGGATATGATCTCTCCAATCCACCTATCGACTCGATCAACTTTCTCATGAACTTGTATGGGTTCACATCACCGCGGATGAATAGTTGCAGATTCACAACTTTACCGGAGTGATCCTGCATGTTGATCAACTCAGGCAAACCATTTCGTTCCTTGATCTCCGCTATCTTTTCCCTGATGGTGTTTACCGTGACCTGATAGGGTAGGGCGGTTATCATGATGAGATTATTCTCCATATCGATCTCATATTTGCATCGCATCGTGTAGGCACCTGTGCCAGTTTCGCAGATCTTGTGAAAGTTTCCAGCAACGATATCACAACCCGTTGGTGAATCCGGGATCAACAGAAACTCAGCGTGTGGGTTGCCCATCAGCAGGATCGTTGTTTCGATAACTTCCCTGAAACAATAGGGACATATCTGCGATGACTTACCATATCCGATACCAAGTAATCCGTTGAGAAGTATGTTTGGATACTTTGCTGGTAGATACAGTGGTTCCTTGGTTTCATTGTCGGCACCCATCACCATGTCAACCGCTGATTCTTTCCAGTCGGAGAAAAAACACTCATATGCATACTCCGATAACCTTGCTTCGATATACCTAGGTGCGGCTGCTGAGTCTCCGGTGCAACAACCATAGTTTCCAAGGCCATCTATCAGCGGTATGTTGTTGTTCCATGGCTGAGCTAAATTTATCAGCGATGCTTCGACAGAAACTGCACCATGTGGATGGATCTTGCCGGAGGTATCACCGGATATCCTCATCACTTTCTGGTAGGTTTTTCCCTGATCTTTCAGAAACATGATATACAGTAGTCGCCGTTGCACTACCTTTAGGCCATCGATCAAATTTGGCGTGATCCGTGAGATATTTACAACGGAACCAAAGATCTTTGCATACTCCTCCGATAGTTCCCCTATGCCCCTATCGATAAACTTTTCCTCTCCCATAGCTTTTAATTCCTTTCTACTATCATACCCTATTACCGGTAATTAATATCTACGTGGTAGCCCTCCTCTGATTTCAACTATATATTCTTACTGGTAATAATATATCACTGGAATCAGGGGAGATAAAAACCGTTACTAAGATTGTATGGAGGTAAACAGACAATGAGAGTCGGAGATTCACCGGTAGCTATTCCACGGATAAGCAACACGGATGTTGTTGTGGGACTACCAACCAAACAGAGAACCAACAGTCTAAGTTCGAAGTATGTCCTCGGTATATCACCGGAGGATGATACAATGACTATCTACCGATACGATAAACGTGGACAACTATCAGCTGTGAGTAACTACGATGATCCGGCGATAGCGATACGTGACCTTCGACGGTTTAGCACATCTCAGGTCTATCCCAAAAAAGTATGATAGTGGAGGGTAGCCCTACTCGGGCTACCCTCCACTTTCCGTATATCCTGAGAATAATGTGATATATTATAATAGTAGGAACAGGAACAAAACTTTCAAGAAGGGGAATCAATAAACATGATATCGAATCTCAGAACCTGGCTGGACCTACTACCGATAGATATTCCAGGAACGATAACTATCAGCGGCAAACCCACGATAAAAGATCTCCGTGCAAAGAAGATCGACGATACCCCAAAACTACTCGTTCGATACTCCACTGTCAGTATCAAGAAAGAAGATGAAAGGGAAGTAAACATCATAGTCTCGGTAACGAAATATAAAAACAATATTAACTTATCTGGGATGGATACCAATAGCAACACTGGATTCAGACTTGAGTTGCAGCGGTCACTATCGTCGATACTGGTGAGCGGTAGGTACGGAAGCAAAACGCTCAAATCGGAACGAGTTCAATCAGCGATGGAAGTATTTAATATCATCGCACGGATGATACTGTAACTAAGGTGATCAAGGGAGGGAACTCCCGGGAAGATAAGATGATCAACAACTACAAACAGAAAGGAAAAGATAACAAATGAGCATTCTTAGCAAAGCCAATGAAGTGTTTAACCCAAAGACCCCCGCGCAGAAACTCATCAATGAGTTGATCGAAAACGCAAATGATTCGAAGTTCATGCTAAAGGTGACGGAGAAAGATTTCTTGCTTGCGCTACTCGGCTGGGAAAGCGGCAAGAAGATCACCGATAACCTGACGTTCAACCTGACCAAGATGGCCTCGAAGGAGGAAGCATATATCCTGATCAACCACCTTGAGAAGGTTGTCACCTATGAGACTGATCCCGATAAACCGGATCAGATTGTAGCGGTGGCCAAGTTCCCCTATGATCATCCCGATGAAGAGAAGCGGGAAACTTTCGAGTTTAAAGAGGGCGACGACATCGCGAAAGACATGGACTACAAAGCGTTCAAGAAACTCATTGCGGTCCTGTTTGACTCGAAGGAGATTCTTACGATCAAACGGATCTGGAATCTCTGGCAAGTTGCCAATTTCTACCGGAAGCGGCGTATCAAGAAGATAGTTATCACAGTGAGCGCAGCTGCAGCAATAACCGTTGTTGGTGGCATAGTGTACTTCTTCTTCCTGAAACCCTCCAACGAAGACGACGAATGCTCTGACCTTGACGACGATCTCGACACGGAGATCATTATCGTCGACGGTATCGATGTTCCGATTCCCGATGTCGACGACATTGTCGACATCGATATCGATATCGATGATATCGTTGAGTAGGGTTTCATCCAAGCACGTACCTGTCCCCTTGTCCTTCCCTCGTTAAAAAGAAAATACCCATTCCCCGGGTATTTTCTTTTTCTATGATACGCAGAAAAATACGTATATGGTAACTAGGATATAAGTTAATTGAACTGGAAAGGTGGTGAACGGAGTGGCTAGTTCCGACGTAAGCTTGCTTGTTGGCAACGACTGCACCTTTGGTCTGGATGAGTTTCAAAATCCAAGGATATGTTCCGAATCAGAGACTATCAAGAATGTCATGCTGTTTATTCTCTTTGCTAAACCTGGTCAGTATCCATCGTTACCGTACCTAGGTATGGATATCCGCGGGATGTTATTTGCTCACTATGATGAGATCAACGAGACTGAACTGGAAGAAAGGTTGATAGCTCAGTGCTCAGCGTTATCACCATATTTCCAAGCAGGTGATATTCAGCTACGGAAGATGAAATATCGAAACATGCCATCGTTGATAATTCACGTGTCCACCAGTTCACAGGATCACTATGTTGGAACTCAGGTTGCAACCGGTGGTACCAAACGTGAGAGAGAATTCTACATAGGCATATCTGTCAATGAATTAGCTGAGTTACTGTACAGCGTCAACAGCCAGTACGTTGGTTAGGGAGGTGTGATCGTGGCCGCAGGTAAAGGTTTAGTTAGCAACCGGGAAACCGTGGAAAAGCTCATCTATGATACGTTTGATGCCATCGACCCAAGCAACACCAATAGCAACAAGTACCGGGAGTTGTTCTCATCGATGAGTGACAGGAAATTTACCGATCACATGGAAGACTTTCTGAACAATGACAGTGAGAACTTCATCCTTGATATCAATGAATTTGATCGAAATGTTTCGATGGAACGTTGCGAATCAGCTGCTAAAGTTCTGGGAATACCGCTGGAAGAGTATGTCTACATGCCCCACCTGACAATGGATAAGTCCAATGTCGTGGTAACAAAGCAACGTTGCCTGGTTGGTTGGATGAACGTCAAACGTACACAGCAACTGCTGCACAAGAAAAATGGACTGTCGATATCATCGGATACCGTGTCACATCTCACCGGTCAGGTTATTGGTGATGACAAGGATGCTAGGAACAGCGATATTGAAGCCACCATGCTCATATCACTCGGTGCTGATGCTATCCTGCAGGAACTTCATGGACCACGTGCAGATGATGTCGTGATGAAACGTCAGATGATGACCAGTATTGCTACGAGGGGATATGTTCTGCTGGATGAACTTGATAATTTACCAACTAATAAGACCACGTTGAACACCGTGAACACGATGCTGATAGCCATGGGAATTAAATCTGATCTGGTGATGGGTGATAGTTACATTTTGAAACCTATCCTCGATGAGATGCTATAAAGTGAAAGGAGATCAACGATGCCAGATAAATTACCTATAATTGTACCGGGTAAAGGTAGAATACCTAGACTAGGAAGCCTAGCACCACGGTTGATACCGTTTAATGTCGGTATAGAAACCCTGGAAGCGATAATCAGAGCTCCACATTCCCCCGGTGCTGTGTTTATTGATCCGGGTAATAATGACTGTGGTACCCCGTTAAACGTCGGCAACTATCGACAGATTTTTGAGGAGTTCAATAATCGTTACACCGATCCAGCACCTGTGGTGCAACCAGAGGTAGTGCCTGAAATATCACCTGAACCAGCACAGATCAAGACGGAGGATACTGCCGAGGTAGCTATTCCACCTGCTGATACCTTGACCGATGTAAATGAAGCTGTTGAGAGGGATATTACCTTTGATCTGGTTGAAGATAAGTTGAGGAAATTGCATCCCACCGGTGATATACCGACGATCACTGAGTTGGTACGTAGGACCATCTCTGATATGGATCTCGGAGTGGAACTAGTAGAAATATTACCGGATGAGGTCGTAGTAGCATTTGTCAACGATACTAATACTTACTACCTTGATGTTAAACTTCTACCGGATGAAAATTCTGCAGAACCTGAAGATGAGATAGTACCGGAGGAACCAATCCCTGTGAAAAAGCAACCGCCTGCGAACAAAGATTCGATCGTCATTCCACGTGTTACCAAAGATAGTAAGAAAAAGAAGTAGGTGCTGACGGTAGCGCCATGAATGGCGCTACCGTCTGTATCATATTTTTCGTTGATATATTTTTTATTACCTGGAAAGATCAACAACGTTAGGAGGTTGAGTGAACCGATGATCTATGATCTGCCCACCATCCGAACAGTTGAGGACTGTCAACGTGAGTTCCCATCGACTATCATTATCTCACACCATGATACCTATGAGAAGTTTGATCAGATGTATGATAAGGTATACCGTGCTATCTGCGCTTGCTATGAGATACCAGCCTGTGTTAGTTTTCCGATAAAATTTAAATTCTACGTCGATGACCCAAAAACCTACGAGCTATCGATGCCAAAGTTTCTTCTGAATATCAACGCTTGGCGACCACTGATAGAACTCAATAGCCTGCAACACTACTACTACCAACGCATCGAGGTACTTGATGAAAGTTTTATCATCGGGTCGATGATGAGCGATACTCTGCGGGTTGGTTTGGAATCAAAGGTGATCAAGATACTCAATGACTATGGTATCGCTTTCGAGAGATCATCGCTACTGCTCAAAACCGTGATAGAACGCTACCAGGAGATATCGATCGAATTTGCTTTGCTGGATAAGGGTAGTATATTCACCCTGGAAAATTGTTTTCTCAACGACTACGTGAACAGTGAAAAGATCCGTGATCTCAACAACACGGTGATATCACAGGATATCCAGACTGCCGATGTTGAAACTATCCTGCGTGGTAAGTACATGGAATTGGTCCTTGAACTGGAGAAAACCAAGAATCCAATCTGGTATGTGACAAAAGCTGGAAATCACATCAAGGATAAGCAGGTTCAGGAACTGTTCATATCGTATGGTCAGATACCGGATGTTTCCGGTAACGTTATACCCTATACGATGGAAGGAAATGGTTTTGCTACCGGACTGGTTAAACCAAGTACCTACTACATCGCTGCTACCGGAGCTAGGTTAGCAGCGATCATGAATAAGGTGTCGATGGGTGACGCTGGTTACCTGTCACGGAACCTGATACTTCTCAGTCGAACGATGACACTGTCAAACACGATGTACGACTGTGGGACAAAGCATCGGTTGGAACTGCTCATATCCAGCTCAACATTTCTACATCGTCTGGAGAATCGATGGTTCAGTACCTCGCAGGATGGTCCATTGGAAGTATGTCACTACTCCGAACATCGTCACCTGATAGGTGAGAAAGTGTATGTGCGTTCACTGGTAACTTGCGATGGTAAGGATGAAGTCTGCCACGTGTGCTACGGAAGGGACAGTCACCTTGTGATGAATATGCCAGGTATGGCTATCTTCAACACTGAAGTTTACTCTGAACCGGTATCACAGAACATACTGTCCACAAAGCACCTGCTATTCACAGCTGCCAACAAGATAACGTTCAACGAGTCGTTCAACCGTTACTTTCGTTTTAATTCCGGTGATATCTACCTGATCGAGAAAGATGACTGGGATCCAAACGTGCCATTTGAGTACCTGTCAGTTCGGATCGAAGAGGATAACGTTACCCCGGTTAATCAGCAGGATATGATGGAACACAATACGTTCGGCAATAACATCGTGTCACCGTTCTACGTGTACAATCACCGTACCGGTGAGTACGATAAGATCGAGATAGTAAACTATGAAACACTGTTCATGGATGCACCATCGATTAAACTTTTCAAACTGGTAACAGATCGTAAACGGAACGGGACCACCTACTACGAGATATCATTTGATACGTTGGCCCTTGAACTTGAGGGACGACTGATGTCAATCGATATCAAGAACAATGGTCTGACCGACAATCTCTACGCTATTATGAATCTACTGAACAAGGATGCGATAAAGTTTGACAACTACAACGCACTTGCTCAGAACTTCTTTGAAACGCTGATAGACGCTGGTATCAGGTGTCGGAATGTTCAGGGTGAAATAATTCTCAACAGGTTGATACGGGATTCCGACGATATCTATCGACGTCCTGATTTTTCAAAGTACAGGCTACCGTCATACCGGATACTGACGTTGAACCAAGCTCTGATAAATAGCAAGGCTCCAACGGTAGCATTCTCATATCAGGAACTTAGAAGACAGCTAGTAGGCGACGACCTATACACCGTAAAGGATGGATCCTCATATTTAGATCCACTGTACTCCAATACCATATCTACAGCTAGATTCAAAGAACTACATGAGAATTTAAAACAGAAGAAGATAAATAATTCATGAACAGCTAATTTACATACATGCCAATTGGCATGTATGTAAATTAATCATAGATTATTTAATAGTAAGAAGGATTAATTTAACATGAGAAAAAATGATAAGGAAAGAATAGATGTAACTTGCACTGATTGCGGTAATCAAACTACTATTTCCTGGGGAAATTATCGAAAGAAAACATCGGATGCTCCGATAAGATGTCTAGAATGTCAAAATATTCATAAACGAAATAATAGCGTAGCTTATCAACAATCATTATCTGAGGAAGCAAAAACTACCATCAACCAAAAGAAATCAAAAAGCGCTAAATTATATTATGCTAATGCCACTGCTGAACAATTAAACGATAAAGCTAAAGCCATAGCAGAAGGATTAGCAAAAATTTCACCGGAAAAAAGACAAATCGTAAACAAGAAAATTTCACAAAAAGCTATCCAGACTTTGAGAAGATTGACCTCAGAAGAACGAAAAGAAAAAATGAAGATAGTTGGAGATGGTGGTAAGAGATGGCGATTGCAAATAAATAACAATCCTGAGGAATATAATGCCTACGTTCAAAAATTATCAAAATCTGTAACAGATTATCATAGTAAAATGTCTCCGGCAGATAGACTTCAACTAACACAGAAAGTGATTGGATCTGCTACTGCTAACAATCAATTTCACAAAAAATTTGTTGAAACTTTTAACAGTTCAATCATATCTAGTAATTTCTACATAGTAGCAGAGAATGGTGCCACTACTGATAATACCGTAAAAATTTGGGATTACGGTATCTATGATAGATCAACAGATCAACTAGTGATGTTAATTGATCTAGATGGAGCTTACTACCATGGTGATAAAATCGACTATAACGGGATACATAGTAAGGAGGAATATGATGAACGAAGATATTCAATAGTACCATCAGGTGTTAAACTGTGTATTATCTACAAATTAAAATTTAATCGATCATTTGAAATAATGATTAAAAACTTGATGCAAAACTATGATCAATTTATTGAAGAACAGTTCAATCAATGTCGGTTAGTACCGTTTCCATATCCACGTTACACTGATACCGAACTGTGGAAATCCTGGGATCAATTACATAAACTAAATTGTACCAATAAGTATATCAATCTATCTACTCGTAACCGTGAAGGCGACAGAATTATATCACATTTTCATCATAGTATATGGGAAGCATCTGTCAATGGTAAACCAAGTCCATTTAATGCATGGCATGACGATAAACTTCTCAAAAAAGTTATAGAAAACAGGATGATCTATGTTAACATTCTAAATCCGAATAAAATACTTCAGGGATTTAATGTTGCTAAGATAGGTCAGAAGGTAAGTGTATTCTCAGCAGGTAGGGCTAAGTTACTGATACACCGATACCTATCTGAGTATGATGAAGTGTTTGATCCTTTCAGTGGGTTCAGTGGTAGGATGCTAGGAGCAGTGTCACTTGGTAAGAAGTACATAGGTCAGGACATATCACCGATACATGTCACAGAATCCAACAATATCATTGATTTTCTAGGTCTACAGGATAAAGCTTTGGTAACAATAGTCAATTGTCTAACTAACACAGGTACGTATCAGTGTCTATTCACTTGTCCACCATATGGTGACAAGGAAAGATGGTTAGATGTACCGGTGGACACTAGATCATGTGATGGCTGGATAGATGTGTGCTTAAATAATTTTAAGTGTGATCGATACCTGTTTGTTGTGAATAGTACCGAACGATACAACGATAACGTGGTAGATACGATAACTAATAAGAGTCATTTTGGTAGTAACGAAGAATACATAGTAATGATATAATCGATAAAAAACAGAAAGGAGCACAGACAAAATGAACGATGGTACTTTGGAGTCATCGGTAGATAATGTCAGAAAAGTTCAGTCAAATTTTAACGACAGGGTAGGTACCGACAACGGTAACAAGCAGAACACTGATCCAGACAAACCAAGGACTATGTTTGATGAGATCAGTGAAACCCTGATATCGGTATTTCAGGATCAATCGGTGAGGGTTGCATTTACTTCGATACGTGATAAACTGGAACGATTAGCTAAATTTCATGTTATCGCTCACCCGGATGAATTTTACCGAACAGTTATACCGGTTGACGACGATGATAAACCTCAGGTTGATGAAAATGGTCAGTATGTTATCATAAAAGAGTTTAATCAGGAAGCTTATGATCGTATTGTTACGGAACAGATCCAACAGCAGTTAGGAGCCGATAGAACTGATCCAGCCTATCCGGCTAACCTTAGTCGGGAGATATCAGAGCTTATCGTATCATCTGTTGCCTACTCGGTATTCACTGCTATCGGATTCTACGATGATAAGCTGAAAGAGATGCTTGATGCTGAGTTCAGATGTATCAGCGATGTTGTGGAGAGTATGAGATCTGATCTGCTAGCTACGCAGATGAAAGTAATCTCACTGGAGAAGGGATCACCTACTAACGGTTGAACGTGTAGGTTTATCGTTGATAGGGGACAGTGGTCCCCTATCAACCTATATTTTTAAAGATATATTATACATATGATAGTTGGTTGGGAGGACACCTATGAAATGTAAATGGTTCAGAAGAAAAGGATTCTGTCGACACTCTCCGGAAGTGGTTGAAGCTTGGAGCACCGAACGTACCCACTCATCGATCAGTTCAATTGTCGATGGTAAACGATACACCAGGTGTTTCACTGGTTGGAATGTACGTTGCTCCAAGTGCGGAGCTACCCTGTCAAACGTACGTGGAACCAAAGCAGCTGCGATCAAAGAATTTAACAGGATTAAAAAAGGAGGAAGTTAACAATGAAAAGATTACCGGAGGTAACCGGTAAACTGATGTTCAACCAACGGGTGCTTGAACTTGGAGCTACGATTCCAGGTAAAGTTTACTCGTTGGAGGAACTACGGGAAAAACTGTTCTACAATAGGATCTTCAGATCAAACATGGATGAACTATTCAGACGTGAGGATTGCTCAGATATCATCACACCCTATCTGGAAAGCATGTTACTGTCGATAGGATATGTTTGGTATATCATGGGAGCACTGAATTCTGTCCAGGATAAAATACTACTTGAGTCGGAGGAAAATTTTGAGCAACGGTTGATACTGCAAACTAAACTCTCTGGTCAGTATGCCTCACAGCTCGATGCTAACTACTTTCCACTGACTGAACTACACCGGGTAGTGTTTGTCGATGAACAGATCTACTACTTAGCTCTGATTGGTTCGTTGGTATCAGTCTACACGGTTAATGATCAGCAGAGTATTTTCTCCAAACCGATAACACATAGCTATCCCGGTTATGATAAATTCTGGAAAACGGACGATTGCATTCATCGTTATATCAGCAGATTATTGGGCCCAACAGTTGCTATAGCGGTAGTAAATGATAAGGCTACTAACTGTCCTGTGAAGATTGAGTACTTCGGCGACTACTCGGTGCTCAAAATACTTATACCTCATTTTGCCGGTAAACCGTTGATCTTTGCAAATCCACACCTGTACCTTGGTGATCTTGATCAGGTACTAACTGACTTAACCGATGATCAACGGACACCGGTTATGCCGGTGTCCGTTGATGATGATAATAATTTTACAATCGACAGTCTATTCGAGAAAGATCTGTTGATCGAGTATCCGATGACATCGTTTGATGTTTACCTGAGATTGCTTCACTTGGTATCGGTGGATCCAAGGGTTACTAGCATATCACTGTGTCTCTACCGGATAGGTGATAATCCGATAATCTACTATATTCTGAGAGATGCTGTGCGTCGTGGTATCAAGGTAACGGTTAACATTGAACTGGAAGCTACCGGTGAACAGATTAATCTTTTCTGGTGGACCGAGATGAAAAGAGCATCGATAGATGTGACCACGTACAATCGTGGGTACCGCAAGGTACATGCAAAGGTTATGCTAGTTAGATTCAACGATGGTAGACAACTGTGTCAGGTTGGTACCGGTAATTATCACTGGGAAACTACTTCCAAGTACACCGATCTATCATATGTGACGTCGAACAACGATATCTGTCAATCAGCCAAACAATTCTTTGAGATGCTACGTCAGGAAAGGGACGTGTTGCCGTCGTTCGATGATAAATTTCTGGTGACTTGCTACAACGCTAGGGATATCCTGATCAAGGAGATTCGAATCCAGGCCAATACTATTCCTGGGCGCATATCGATAAAGTGTAACGAGCTCAACGATGAGCAGATAATAACTGAACTTGAGAAAGCTGCTGAATCCCACTGTACGATTGAACTGATAGTTCGTGGTATGTGTACCTGGATACCGGATCAAAATTACAAGAATGTCAGCATACGTTCAGTAGTGTGGGATAAACTGGAACATTCCAGGGTATACTACTTTGGATGGAAGCACCCAAGGGTATACCTTGGATCATTGGATCCGGTGAAAAGTAAGTTTGATGAACGGATAGAAGTGTTAGTTCGTGTCATGGATGATTCATTGGTAGATCAGTTAAAATGGTATATACAACGATACTTGGCTATCGATGAGAATTCCTGGGAGATGATCCGTGATAGCGATGGTACTCGTTATGAGAGGGAAATGGGTAAATCTGTGTCATCGTTTGAAAATAGCCCACCAGCAAGCTATGACGATGAGCTTCGTCGTTGCCAGGAATATCTTTCAAAAAGAGAAGGTGGGAGAGATGAGCTACACCCCGGATAAAAGTTTATATTTTAACCCGGATATAGAGTACCTATTCAATGCTGAGATTATTGAGTATGATCTTCAGTCAGCTGGACTAAGTTTGATCAGAGAGTACAGACTACTACCACCGGAGAAAATTACCAGTCTGGAGAAATTGGATAAACAGGAACGAAACATTGTCATTGGTAAATTGCAACGTGATCAAGCTGGTTTCTCCAGGACACTGCTTGACAAGTTTACATTGGCAAGACAAACCTTTCTGACGGAGAATAGTATCGCTGACGATAGGATCATCAGCGTGAGGAAGGATGCAATCTTCACCGTTGGACGATGTGATAGGACTGTGTTTGGTGAGCTTCACTTCACAGAACGAAATGAGTACTCGTCATACGTACGATTTTCACGGAACGGTAACCTTGAGGCCTACTACTCCGATAGCGGTGTGGACATAAAGGGTATCGGTGAAATGGGACTATCAAAACATCGTCTGTACCTGCTGATATTCCTGAGGAAAGTTATTGGGATGATCGAGGGAAAAAATCAAACCCTGAAACGTTACCTGCGCACATTTGTTGACGACTACAAGTCCGGTAAACTTGATGATGGTTACTACCTGGAATTCAACCATGTGAGCCAGGTACTAAATCAACTGTTTAACTATCAACGGCTGATTGTGCCGTTGGTTCAGATAGCCGTGGAGGAACTGGAATCGTGAAGAATGATGATACTGTCTATGTGATCTTTCGTCGCTATTCCAACAAGGAATCGATTGGTCACGGCGCACATGCAATGTCAATTGGTTCAATGTTTCGTGACAACATAACCCACCTGTATGGGTGGACCCCCAGTAAAGCTACGGTAAAGGCTTTTCTTGGTCAGCGTAACAGAAAAAAGTACATCTACTCGGAGATAGATAGTGAGACACTTGACATGATGCTATCTACGATCAGATCAAGGGATGATCTGATGATTCGCGCTGCTAAGTTTCGATCAAGACAATTTGACATGGACTACCAACTCTTTCTCACAAACGAAGAGGAGGTAATGATCAGGCAACGTATACGAAATATGTTCACGGAACTATCATCGCTGGATTCGCTCTGGCGAGAGGATAACTACAACGGTGCTCTGACAGATTTTGTGAATATGATCATAAACCTGATGCCACGGTATGCTTGGGCACTGCACTACATCGGTTATCGACCAAAGGAGATCGATGCTATCTATGATTCGGTGGAAGATGAGTACGATGAGTTCTATGTACCGGATACCCCACCGATAAATATTACCTACCATGCCCCAGGTGAAAGCTTTGATCTGATCACTGGGATTATCTACTCACTGGAGAGTGCCATCATGGTAATACGTGATGATCTGTAGAAAGGAGTTAACACGTTGCAAAAATATGACTATCTCACTGATCAGGTAACTTTCTACTTTATAACGGTTACTGATCCAACTAACGGTGAAAAGTGGATCAAAGCTTTCACCGACAACAGGGATCTTGCTAATTTCTACCTGGACTTTCACCATTGTCCTAATCTGGGCCTGAGAAAGTTAACAGGCACCCTGGAAGAGATCATTCCGATTGTTAACAGCGAGTGTAGAAATGATGAGATTGATGTCTATCATTTTCAGATGAGGGCTAGGAAACCAGGAAGTGATCTGACAGAGTTAGTTTCGGTACCAGCTACCCAGCAAGAGTATACGCAGGTTCAGGAACAAGCTCAGACTTTCTGCAGTTCCAAGGTAAACTATCATGATATCAACGAGGTCCTACCAAGACTGAGAGGAAAGTACCAGTCAGCTCTTGCAACGATCGGATTACTTGATGTCATCGGTAACGTGATCCGTGGAAAACACACAAGGTTTACTCGTGAAATAGCTATCGATGAGCTACGCATCCTGGTGAAGTTCTTTCCAGTTGACTTCGGGTAAAAGCCTCAATTTACGATGGTATATTCTAACATGGGTATGAAAGGGGGAATTAGCACGGAGAAGTATCTGAGATCATTTCTGCTGGAACATTTTCCCGAGTCACTGAGAGTTAAGTTGGATCTACTCGGCAGATACCGTAATCTACAGAATGACGCGATGGAAGAGAAGCTATTCGGGTACTTTCGGGAGTATGGTATCGACGCTACTCCCCTTGGTATGGGGACAAACAGGTATGGTTTTAAACTTCGTTCATTTGCGATAAAATTCGCTACTAACGAAGATGGACGAATTGACAACCTGAAAGAATTTAAGATGTCACCGTTGCTACAACCACACGTGATAAAGGTACACGAGGTAAGTGAGAATGGAAGTCTGCTGGTAACCGAGTATGTTCAACCGTTTGAATCGTTCTACGAGATGCAGAGATATCAGTCCAGAATCCTAACGATACTTCGCAGTTGGTCCGATGTCTACCTGATCGGTGACGTTGGTATATCTGACCTAAACTATGCCAACTGGGGAATTCAACCTGGAACCGATGAACTGGTGTGTTTGGATTTTGCGTACATCTACGATGTGAACAGCGAACTATTTCTGTGCTCGGAACCAAGGTGCCGTGGTAGGGTGATGCTAGTGCCAGATGCTAACTTCACAGATCTTGTCTGTCCGAACTGCGGAACTAAGCATATGTTCAGGGACATACGGTTGAAGATAGGAAAGGAAGACCATCTCCGTGAGATAGGGGATCTCACGGAGGAGGGTTACCTGCTATCCGATTCAAATGTTCAGGTGACACTCGACAGCGTAAGAAGCCCATATCTAAGCATACCCAGAACTGGTAGATCACCGAGGGGATCTCCTCAACCGAAACAACGATCGGATGAGGATGTCGGTGGCGCTACCTACGATGAACTCACAATAACACAAGGAGGATCAAATGTGGACGGAAAGAATAGTCCAAGTGGATGGAAAACCCTCGTAGATATCTATGGGAATGTTCACCAGCTAACCAAACCATCGTCATCAGGTACGGGGGATCAATCGAGTGGATGGAAAACCCTCGTAGATATCTATGGGAATGTTCACCAGTTAGTCCAGCCACAGACTAACCCCAGGAAAGAACCAGAATCAAATGTGCAAACTCAACCAACGGTAGCTAAACCTTTTGGGTCAGTGGACCTGGGTAAACTTATCCCCGGTAAACCAATACCCCAGAAAAGTAAGAGTGAACCCCCCATGACTGACTTCGTTGCTCAGTTACCATCAAAGCCAAAATCGACAGTGAACAAGGGTCAATCCAAAGTTCCATTCTCAGCAAAACTCCAGCCAGCGGTAGATGATATGGCACCGGTGATTGCGATGGTCACACCTGAGGAAAAAAGTAATCTGATCGAATGTCTGGCACCGGGTGACAGTGCGATCAACGCTGACGGTGGATCGACCATCGTCACAGAAATTCACACGTTATCATATGAGGATCCACTGTCAAGGTTACCAAGTACCAAGGAAGTACAACCAGCGGTGCAGAAACTTTCCAAGAATATCAGTCAGAGTCTGCTGACAGCTGGGATCCTATCGGAAGCTATCAGGTACCTGCGACCAGGCTTAAACCTAACCGAGGAAGCGCTATCAAGCAAAGTGTGGGATGCTATTTATTTCAGCTGGTTGAATTTTCTTGGTATCCCACGTAAGAAGGGCACAGAACCCTACAATCCACAGCTTACCTGGAGTACCCCCTACCTTGGAACATGGGCTTTCATCGACAAAGCTTACCATGATATCAGGGTGAGCAAGAAGAGTGATCCGACGGAAAAAATCAACGCATATCGATTCCACTATGGCGGTGAACGTGTTGGTATTAGCCTAGATCTTTGTCCTGAGCTACTGGCTAGACTCAACGGACTAAAGATCCTTGAACCCGCAGGATGTGAAATTATCATGGACGCTATCGCCAATCTCTGGTGTGATGACGGTAGTGATCCGAGAAATCGCACACCTGCACCACTTCCACCATCACCGGAAGTTACACCGGTGGTAGAAGTATCGCAGGTGGTTGCTGTAGAACCACCTGCTGCAGCGATAGCCAAGGTTATCATTGAACCTAGGATTATCGATGTTGACATTACCAGTTGCCCTGATACTGACCGTGATATCATTCGAGTGGCTGAGTACCTTGAGCACATCGAGTGTCCACACTGCAAGTATGCGTTCTCACCGTCTGTAGATGCTACCGGTAGATCCGTGATGATCTACGAGGACCTACGAAATGTGAACCCGGATAAACATAATCCGGATAAGATCAATGGTTACATGCACTGGCTTCGGGATACTGAACCAAGATATCAGATCATCGTTTCCGATTGGAAACCATGGATCAGGTTAAACTATCACAATGATACGATGAAAGCGATTCTGATGTATGATGGCGGAAGTGATCGGTTGAATCCTATCACCGGTGAAAAGTTAGGTCCTGTGGTTGGCATCTACTACCTGAAAGAAGGTTTGCTCGACGAAGACGGTGAAGAGGGTTTACTGATACGTCAGCTCGATATGATGTTCACTCACTATATCCAGGGAACACCCCTTAGTCAGCTGGATCGTTCGTTGTCAAACGCTAGTCTCTACGTTACCGCGGAAAAGGAGATGGAACTAATGGCTAAACTGAAAGAAAATGTCAAGGCTGCTGAGATCGTGGAAAGTGAGTTGGAGAATGTCACTGATCCCGTCGAAGTAATTCCAGTCGAGGAACCACCAAAACCACCACCGAAGAAAAGCAACGGTAAATCCAAAAAGACCAAGAAAGAAGAGTTACCACCGGAAGAAGTTACGAAAGAAGTAACAGATGAGATAGTTCCAGATCCACGGATAACTGAAGTGGCCAAAGAAATTGAGGAAATAGTTGGTACAATTTCAGATACCAGTGAACCGGAAGAAGTGATTGAAACGATTGACCTTGCAAAAGTTGCCCAGGAAGTTGCAAATGATTTCAGCCGAAGCAACAAGGAACGTGACGCAACTAAACAGGAAATCCGTGAGGAAACAAAGTATGGTGATACTGACGATGATCTGAGAAATTTTTCTCCGAGACGTAAGGGTAAACGTTAGTAGACGTGAGGGTGTGGGGTAAGGGTCCCATTGGGACCCTTACCACCGCTAAACGTGAAAGGATGGTTGATTTGCTCTTCAGGATAACATACAAGCAGTACCTGCTAAATATGCTTGACTACTTTACCATGGAGGAACTATCAAGTTTCAAGTATCAGGTAGTCAGTGTCTCCGTTAGATGTGGTAGCTTGCTGCTTGATCAAGCACAGAAACCAGGTTACATCTATCCAAGTTTTGAAGCTATCGAACAGCTCACAGATACCGGTGACACGGATCTGTTTAGAAGGACCTTTACCGAGGAACTCAAGAAGGTAAAGAATGATATCTATCAGGCGATACTTCAACCGATTATTCAGTATCATCACAATATCTTGATAGTATACGATGATAGCGAGGAACTGTACCTTGATGTGATCGTTGACTTCCTTGCTAAGCGATACCACCTACCGTGTATCGATCTGAATAGATTGTTTACCGAGGGAGAAACTGATATCTTCTACCTTGATCGCAGGGAGATTCACAACCGATCGGTTCGCATAGCTAGGGAAGCTACTGCGGATCTAGTTCGAGCAAAATCATCAACGTTTGACGGTAGGATGGACCTTCTCTACAATCACATGAGCAAGAAGGATAAACTCGATAAACTTGATAGCCTCGGTGTAAAGGTTGATAGGGCTGATCTTGATCACCTCAATGATCTCCTGGTGGAAGCCTGGGTTAATGAACTGGTGGATGAATAACCCGTGTTCCCCTGGTTCATTTTTTGCCTGAACCAAAAGCATAATACTGAATTAGCACACCCAACCCGATCAATATCCCGGAAGGAGAGATACATATGAGTGATCCGATCATCGATATGTCCATAGATACTAGCTACACCGAGGGACTGGCTGAACTTCTGAAAGATGCTCCGCCAAAGGTTAGGGCTGATGCTGCTACGTTTCAGTCCAAAGATAGTAGGTTTCGTGATAGAGCTAAGGCCGGTATCGACCTAGCTGATACCGGTAGTAAGAAACTGCAATCGAAACATCAGCTAGACAGTAGGTCGATAGTTAGCAGGGCAAAGGATTCTGTTCTACAGTTTCCAATATACATCACCCGGGTAATCGAGACAAGCCATGCTCACGTTATCGGAAAAACCTTTGAACGCATATATGCATCGCTGGTACAGACTGCGTTAGCACAGTACCCAATCATCGACCAGGAAGATGTCAACAATTTAAAATTTTTACGCCAGTACCATACCAATATCAAGGGAGCTACTGATTCAGCTAGCGGTAAACGAATTCTAGCTGAATCCTATGAACCAATTGACGATTTTGATCGACTGCTAACGGAATGTGTTTGCTCACGTTATGTGAATGAAAATGTGGAAATTGAATTTCACGTTGTTCCTCAGGGTAATGATCTGATCAACAAAGAATCTACTAGGTTAGCTCGGGAACCACTGGAAGGATTTAAATATCTAACTGAGAGTGATATTCCCACCAATGATATCATCAAAGTTGGTAAGTCCGGTACAACGGAAAAAGAAGAGCGTCTTAATAATGGTGAGGTATTTCGTGCTGCTAGTAAGATTGAAATTCCTGATGGAGTTAGAATTTACACCGATCAGGATAAAAGGGATTGGCAACGTAACAAAATGATCCGTGATATCAAAACTGGTGATGATAGCTACAAGGATAGCTATGGAAACACAATCTGTTATCGGAAAGATCAGAATGATAAGGATATGCTATACGTAGTCAAAAAACTAAGTAGCAAGGAAGGATCGACAACGACAAAACTCAGGGATCCAATAAGGTCTACCGGAGCTCAGTTGAAAGATGCTGACGTAAAGAAGTGGAACGGTATGTTACCGTGGACATTCGAGGTAACATTTCGTATACGTAATAAAGGTAAGGAAGGTAAAGTGCAGTTGTACCCAGATATGACATTTGTGATCGGTGTCAAAACGGTGCTGCACACTATCCTGATCGATGATCTGATGACGGATCTCCGTGATATTGTGATGGGTCGTCAACGTTCACTGCAGAAAGTTAGAGCAAAGACCGGTGAGATTTCCTGGTTGAAGGATTACTTTCTGAACCTGAAAGGGTTGAAGTCCGACGCAGCAAAGAGTATCGGGAATCGCAAGTGGTTGAACACTCTCAAACGACTTGGTGAGTACGAACGAATGAACGGTACCCTGCTGAGAAAACCAGTGTCAATGATGACAGGCGGTAATGTTCCGATACCGAATGGAACGATGGTTCTCACGGTGAATGATGTCGAAGAGCTCAGGGTTGGAACCGGAATAAATTTAGCTGAGGTTAGTCACGCTACCTCGATGGCCAAGTCACTGTTTCTGATATCGGTGGTCATCGTTAACCCGATAGCAAAAACATTCAGGGTACTGTTTCCCGATTCAGATGCTGATTGGGACGAACAGTCACTGGGAGCACTGGATGCTGATATTGCCAAGGTAGATAACAGTCAACTGGCTAACGAGATCAACCGCGTAATACGACAGTAGGGAGGAAGTGGAACAATGTCAGCTTACTATATTACCCATGATCCGATGGAACTGATTGCTGGGACTTCCAACCGAACTAGCCCAGCTTACATGGAAGCTACAAAGATAACACGTGGTGACGATTTACAGCGTTCGATCCGATACCTGCGTGGGTTCACCGATTCGATCGATCGGATAACTTCCAGAAAAGGTACACGGGATGAGATGATCGTTCGAACTCAGGGCAACATCGAAACACTACCTAGGTACAAAACAATGACAGAAGCTCTTGGTTACCTGGAAAAACACCTACCATCTCACCAGGAGATCAAAGCAGTGCGAGGTGTGCTTGACTCGTTGATAAAGTACCGTTCAGCCTACCGGGATGCTTATCGTGTCAGGGAGATGCTTATCGTTCTTGAATATGAAGCAGCTGCAAGCATTGTCATCCGTTCACTGTCGATGATCATCACAACATCGATCGATATCCAGACCGATGATAACGGTAAGATAGTGATAGAACGTGCAAACAGACCATCCGGTGGTGTTATCTCGAAGATCATCATTGATCTCGACGCTGAACTAGCTAAACCGACTCACGCTAGGTACCTAGTTGAACTGCTGAAAGTTCGTGATAGGGAACCAGGTAGCAGCGAACAACCCGATGACATACAGACAGAAGCTGCTGGCGACGCAGTAGCGGAAACTATTAGTGCTATCAGCACGGTATTTGGATATCTCAAGAAGGGTATCGGGGTTGGATATCGACTTGGTAAACTAATCGTTGTGTCTGCTTTTGGTATCGTTCCCCTGATACAGTCGGTAATCTACTTTTTCTACAAACGGAAGGCTGACACGTCCACTGCGTTGGAAACACAAGCTAATTTCGTTGAACTTAACCTTGAGCAACTCCGAGCAAATAAATCAATGGATCCAGCCAAGAAAGCGGAGATCATCAAACGTCAGAAAGCCTATGTGGCAACTTACCGGAAGAAAGCTGAGAGACTACGAGCTCAGTTGACCGGTGAGGAACGGGAAGTATCATCGGAAAAGAAAAGTACCGAACCGGTGACACCTGCGGACGATGATGACTTTTCGATAGATTAGGGAGGAATGAACGATGAGAGCTAGCACCGATGCGCTGTGCTATATCAACGAGCAATCGAGTTACCCTGAGGACAATGTGAACTTTGGCTACACGGTTCACCGTACCAGTGATCCAAGTAGGTTCTATGTGAAGTTTCCAGCGGTACTTCAGTCGTTCGGAGTGATGAATCGAAATCGTCGGATGTACGATGCTCAGAATGTGTGGCAGAACATAGCGGAGAGCGAGTATATCCAGACAATGCTTCAGCAAAATACATGGATGGGTGAGTATGATCACCCGGCAGAAACGATAGCTGGTACCAAGTTGACAGTGCAACGTATAGCCAACCCAGATCCAAAGCATACCTGTCACTACATACGTAGACCAAGGTTGGAGGGTAACCTGTTACACGGTGATATCCAGACAGACTCCGGTACCGAGGAAGGTATGAACCTAGCGATTAAGATAGTGGATGGTGGTATCGTACCAGCATTCAGCGCTCGTGTTCTCGGTGAACTGAAAAATATGGCCGGTAATCCCACCGTGTGGGTTAAAAAACTTGTGACCTACGATCAGGTACTATTTCCATCTCACCGTGAAGCTCTTGGTGGTATCAAGCCAAGGTATGAATCCACCGACACCGAGGAACTACCGGATGGGACGACGATTATCTTCCTCGGTGAACTGGCTAGGATGGTGGCTCACTCCTCGAAAGAAACCGAGTGGCTCTGTGAATCCTTTGGTTTAAACGTTGATGATATCGTTGGAGTTACAACAACCGGTAGATCGGTGGTTATCCGTGAGAATGGAAATACCTACGTTCAACCGATCACCGATAAGTTTGTTCGTAGAAAAGCAACGCAGATGCTATGGGATTTTGTCAACAGTTAATATCAACAGGTAGGTGGGAATTCTCCCACCTACCTGTTTTTATTTTCCCAGTGTTTTACCCTGATTAGAAACTGAACGTTAGCTATGATAAACATGATGTTATACATTACCAGTTTAAACCCATTCGATATAAATTCTCCCTGGATGATAAACCATGGTACATTGAAGATAACTAGTACAGCCATTGTTCCGGTCATGAACCAGATCATCCATGACCTTGGGTTGATTAGCAGGTAAATAGAACCAATAGCTAGCATACCGGAACCCACAAAGTTAACGATGTTGAAGAAGTTATTATATGCTCCGGAGAATGCATTCATCATCAGAAACACGCACAGGGTAATCTCCGTTATCGCTATTGGTTTGTAACTGGATAGGAACCCTGACCTCAGCAACCTATCGGTGAGCTTCATGTTATCGCCACCTTTCCCATATTATAGTGCGGTTAACCTGTCTGATGTGACGATAACGGATATCCAACGTAATTATAAAGTATACCGAGCAACACCCAGAAAGGAGATGATCTTCGTGGTCGCTACCACTGCTCTTCGTGAGTTTACCGAAAAATATCCACCGGTGGCTATCAGTTACCTGGAAGCTATGTCCGGTGATCTTAGCCTTCAGATGCACACGTTTCCAGCGATATCGCTGACCGAGGGAGCATCAAAGTTCACAGAGTACATGACAGGTTATGCTGAGTATAAACGTGAGAACACCGATCAGGAACTCAGCAACGATAAACTGCTGGAACACACGCACAACTATGTTCGTGGTGACCTATTCGAGGAAGTGAAGTTACCCTATAGCAGCGCAGCTACATTTGTATCAGATTACCTATCACACCTGGTGGACCTGGAGAAACTGACTGAGGTTACCCAGGGCAACCTGATAGAAGCTGATATGTCAGCTGAGAGCGTTGGGCTAGTGGTTGAGATGGTTGATGACTACGTTACCTACCTGGTGGAATCGATGGTTCCGGTTATTGACAAATTATTACTTGCTAGCGGTTATACCTCCGCCAAACGATTAGCTGAAGCGCAACCAAGAAAAAAGAAACAAGAATATTACCTGTGAAGCTAAGAGGTGAGAACGGTGAATATATCCAGATCCATATCCGCTATTATCAATCAACTGGGGTTATACGGTGTAAATTTACCGTTCGAAGAACCAACCGAGGTAGTTATTCACAACGTTCTGAAAACGGAAACGATACCGGAGTATAGTCAGTTGGTACCGTGTCTACGGGAAGAAACGGTTAACCTAGCGCATCTAACCCTGTTGGATCGTAGAAATAATATCTACCAGTTACCTGATTCACTGACCATCACCCCCGTTATGTCGGTGATCGACGTGGCAATGCCACTGAATGTCAACCGTGGTATGTACGGTGATATCTCGACACCATTCGGTGTATCTCGTTCTATCCAGGGAGTACTAGCTCACCAAGCATACTCGATGCTCATCGGTCAGGCTAGGGCGGAACCAACCTTTGAGTTCCTGGAACCAAATAAGATCAGGCTATATGGTTTTCCTCGTTTCTGGGTAACGATGAAAGTTAGCTGTGAACACGATGAAAATGGTGAATCGATACCATCCACCTGCTATGATTCGTTCATGCAACTGGCTAAACTGGATACCCGTATATTTCTGTGGAATAACCTAAAACTGTACGATGGTGTAGCGAGCGCATATGGAACAATCAACCTGAAAGTGGATGAGCACCAGGGAGCTGAGAGTGAACGCAATGCTCTGCTTGAGGAGTGGCGACAGACATGGCACCTAGATATGCCATTCAACTGGACATACATGTAAAAAATATTGGAAGGGATACCGCGTATACGCGGTATCCCTTCCATCACAACATGTGTGCAACTATACCAGCTGAAATCTGATGCTGATAAATGGTTCCCCATTAGCTTCCCCTGCAAACACTTCTGCTCGTTTACATCCAAATATCTCCTGAAGTTCCTGTGCTAACCACGTGCAAGGCTGTCGATCGCTGTCAGCATCGACAGGAATATCCAGATCAACATATTTTTCTGGGAGGGTATAGAAGTAATCCTGATCGGTGAAGATAGAGTACCTCTTATCGCTACCAGGAATTTGGTAGTAGTAGCTCACTATGTTATTAAACCAGTTTCTTATCATATCATTGAGCTGCGGTGAGCACTGAGAGTTGACCGGGGGTTTACCATTGATCTCATGACACCTGGAGTAATTGAGTTTCACGTTACCCATGCCATCGCTTAGAACGCTAAGATCTTCCTCCGAGATATCATTGATCAGTTTACTTGTAGATGATGTGAAAACCTGCGTTAGCTCGGTGATGTATCTCTTCTTTGCTATGGCTCGCTGCTGTTCCTTGAGATTGTTGCTCTCTATCTTTATTTTTTCAATCTGTGCCGTTAAATCTGTCAACTGTTATTACCTGTCCTTTCTGCCTACCGGAACACGCGTGGCAACATCGGTACATCATTCTTGATAGCCCACACGATAAAGACTATCGATATCGCTATCAGTGCACCAACCATAATACCTGCGAGTACCTTTATGCGTTTCTTCTCATCGTTATCCATCGTACGTTTATCTCCTTTCTATATAACTAAGATGCATGAGCACCGTCCTCGGTTCGGATTGATAACCGCATAATTATTCTCACCGAATGTATTCTCTAGCATGTCGATCATTGCACCTGCTCCGTGCTGCAATTTGAAGTCCATCTCCTCAGGGTATAACGGTATAGCTTGTAATAAGCTAATATCCTTATCACCCAGATAGACATAGTGGGTTTCCTCTAGGATAAATCCTGTGAAACCACAGTTATTTGTTACCGGAGTATCACCATCCGTGGCAACCGTGTGACCATAGCCAAACCAGGTGTTGTTATTGATCGGATACCTAGCCATATTCTGCAACCACTGCAGTGGCCAGAACCACTGATCTTCATTCCATCCTTTGTCTAAATTCCACCAGCTAGGTAGTCTCAGGTAGAGTTCCACTCGGTCCCATACCAACGGCATATCCTTTGGGATACTCATCTGATGAGCTCCCATTCCCATAGTTACCACAACATAGTGATCACGTTCCTTGGTAGGTTCAATCACTATCAGATCAAGGTGAATGTCTAAACTCTCGATCTCATGTGCCACCATGTATTTCCCAGGAAATAACTTACTGATCACATCATGGTACCTATCCATCTCCTCCGTTGTGTATAACTTGCACTTGGTTTCCTTTTCCATATCTTTTGTTCCTTTCCAATGTTTTAATTTCTTCCTATCTTCAGTGATAGAATATATCAGTGAATATCAACGTATATACGATATGTCCCGGCATTTACCGGGACATATCGTCAGACGATATTATTGTAGTAGTACGTACCATATCGCATGATAACTTTTGTGATAAAATTGGAAAGGTTTTCACACATTGTGCAACTAGTTGATGATAATGTAATCGTTTCCGGTGGAAACAGTGGAGCCATCACCGATCGAATAACTACACCTCGTCTACCGATCGTACGCAGCCTTATCCTTGACACGGAAAAAGTTAGTTCAAGGGTAGTGATACCACCGTTTGGACAGTCACCGAGGAACTTAATTTCCATATACTTATCGCTGGAGAAAATAAACCTAAACCCACAGTTTTCATCTTGGTGCTTTCGAAAATCACCAACGCTCAGCGGAAGAAACATAAACTCATCAACCTTGACATTCTGATGATTGTGCTTACTCGTGGGAGCTGTGTAGATTACCATTCCATTCGGTAGCCGACATCCCTCATAGTCCCAGATGGTTTGCTTTTCAGTTACCTGAATTATCGGAAAGTCTAGCAACCGTTTACTGCTTAACATGACTCACTGTCACCTCCCTCTCAAAAAGAAAATATCGTTGGTCCGCTAGTGTAAGCGGACCAACGATCATTCTCTGATCATTTATCTACACGACGTGACTGCTAGACACCGTATCATTTTTTAAAGATAACTTGAAGAACACACTCGGTGTATACTCATAGCACTCTTTACCGTCGGTTTCATCGTACGAATAGTAGGCATCAAATAATCCCAGTACATTCAGGGATATCTCATCAACTGTTGTTCCTTCAGCTTCAAGGTACTTCATCCGAAGTACCGAGTTAATATGATCCATGAAAATACAGAACAGCGGTATCGTGGCTTCCGACGTTCTGAGATCAGTTCGGTAGTCAGTGAGGATACGATTATACGCCAGTTCCTGGATCTGCTTGTAGTGCTCAACATTTTTCTTCACATTGAGTTCTTTCCACCGTATAAAATTCTTCGTGGTCGTATCAATACCTATAGTCGTTGGATCAACGATCGTTCGGTTTATTCCGATGTACTCCATGATCGGCATAAAGTTACCAACTTTTTCATTATCCTCCGACTGGCTATTGCAGTAGCCTATGTTTACGCTACCTCCTATCTCGATCGTATACTGGCTATATCGTTTCTGGTGATCCCGTAGAAAATCCAGTATACTCTGGAAGGTAGCAAAGAAGACCATCGCAAACACCTCATGGTTGGAACTTCTCACGCACATTCCAAACTGCTCCTCAGCTGATCTCGCTGTGAGTTCACAGATAGCTCGGATGTCCTTTGCGTTGTTTGGACAGTGTTCCTCAAACCACCGAACAACAAATGTTTTCTTCTTGACCGGTTCACCGATCTGAACTTCCTCCTCTTCCTGCTCCTTTACCTTTCTTGGCATGTAAGCATCCCCTTTCATCTGATATCAGGCATAATATATCATGATTGAACTAGGTATCGATAAGTTCTCTCGGGACCACATACTCTCTCATCATCTTTCTCCTTGCTTGGATATCCGCTGGAGCGTTACCACGTAGAACGTTAAATATTCTCTGGTCATTCTCCATATCAACGATATTCACCCGTATCAACATTCTGGTATTTGGATCCATGATCGTTAACCTGATGTCTTCATCGGTGTTCACACCAAGGCCCTTAAACCTACGAATGATATCTGGTTGGTACCTGCGAAGTATCTTCAGTGTACCGAGTAACGATAACTTACTCTCGTTTCCACCCTTGATCTCACGGAGAGTTAATGGATAGACCGTGAGTGGGTAGGTCATCATCATGTTGATCAGTGAGAATCCCTTTCGCACCAACCTATCTGATATCTCCAGTGACTGGTACTTACCATCCGCTATTCCCATGATGATCCTATCGTTGTCATCATAGTGTAGTTCTTGAAATGTTTCACCGACAGCGTTCATCAACCGTTGAATGTTTGGACCACGTTCTATCAGGTCCCTGTGGGTTATATCGTCACTCGCTATGTTCAGTTCATAGTTGGCAACATATGCTAGTTCAACCAGAACCATCTCCAGTAACTGTTCGTTTACTTTGTAGTGCTGTGCTAGCAGAGCAAGTTCGTCAACGTAGGTACTGGTGTCCTCAAGAAATTCTCTCAGCTTTGACTTTGATAGAAACTGCGGTAACTCGTCTTTCTTCACCTGAAAGAATGCTAGCTGATAGTTTTTGACAACGTCGGACACATATCGGTTAACATAGTCTTCCTTGTTTATCACAAATGGATTCTTTTTATTGTTTACCCGGTACAGCGGTGGTTCCGCTATAAATAGTCGACCATCCAGAACAATTTCCGGGTAGATCTTGAAGAAGAAACTCATCAGCAACCCACGTATACCCAATCCATCGGAGTCAGCGTCGCTAGCTATGATGATCTTGTTGAAAGTTAGTCTGTTGATATCAAATTTACTACCGACGTTACAGCCCATAATCTTTATCAGATCATTGAACTCCTTATTTGCTAGCACACCGTTGATGTCCAGTTTAAACACGTTTGCTGATACACCACGCACAGCAAACAGTGCTTGGAACTTGGAATCCCTAGCTAATTTCAAACTGCCTTTTGCACTGTCGCCCTCAACGATGTATAATTCCTTGTACTCCTTTCCCTTGGCAGTACATGGATCATAGTTTTTCATTCGAAATGCTCCCCAGTTGGTTACTGAATCCTTTATCACTGCTCCTTTGATCTTGTCGCTCTCACGTCTAGCCCTAGCATTCAATTTTACTGTACTGATGAACTCACGTAGCTGACCAACGTTACTCTCACCCCATGTCTGCAGACCATCGATCACAAGATCACGTAGCAACTTCTCCAACTCATCGTTCTGTACCTTGTGCTTAGTCTGACCGGTGAATATCTGTTCCATGTTGGTATTTAGTAGCACTGCTACCGACAGACCAGTTTTCACATCATCCCACTTGATATCCAGTAGAGATTTTTCTTTCTCCGGTAGACTAGCTTTTGTTGCCTGCTGAAAGAATCTACAGATTGCTTCCATCGTACCATCAAGATGAGAACCGTTGTCAATCGTGTTATTACCGTTGCAGAAACTATCAATGTATGGTATCGTTGCGTTGGTGTATGCAAATGCTACGTTTAGCTGAACAAACCGTTTGTAGGATTTACCACCAACTTCCTCACGGATACCATCATCACTAACGGTGATATTGATACGATCTCCAGTTATCGTTTCCCTTCCATTTCGTAGATCAAGAATACTGACAAACGGTTGTATCTTGTACTTCTCATGGAACTCATTGCCACGTTTATCGGTGTAGGTGGATGTCAACGTTATCTTAGTTTCCTCCAGAAACTGAAGGTTTATCAGTTCCTGGTGAATATGTTCCCACACTATCCTGGTGGATTTACCAAGGACCTTTGATGGTTTGAAGAGCACTTCTAACCCATGCTTATCTGGTTTGCACTGCCAAGTCTCATCCTTTACCTTGGTACCCTCTTCAAAGATCAGTAGCTTAGCTATGTTCTCCGTACCACCACGATATGATGTAACCTCAATACGTTCCGCTAATGCAGTCATAGCTAGGGTACCAACACCATTTCTGCCGAGTACATTGGTCTTCAGATCCACCTTGTCATCGGATGTGATATTGCTACCGGAATTTAGGGTGGTTAGAATTAGTTCAAATTTATCGGTAGGGATACCCCTACCGTTATCCGTGACACGGATAAAACCAGTACGTTCATCAAATTCCACGGTAACCTTGTTAGCCGGTGATCGAGGTGACCGACACTCATCGATAGCATTGTATATTATTTCCATGACTATTGCCTTTGCAGCTGGTTCATTTGAGAAACTGATATACATCCTATGCTTCACTCGTACTTTGAGACGATCTTCCTCTAAATGAGAGATAAAATCGTCTTGCCACTGTGGTTTGGACATGTTTAGCATCACATCTTTCATGTAATTTCATTTATAGTAAAATATAAAAATCCCCAGTAAGGTGATGAACGGCACCTTACTGGGGTTCGCTGGGAGCACACGGCATATGATACTCCCAAGCAAGGGGAGGACTGAACATGGGATCATCGGGAGTTGGATTCGAACCAACGTAAATATCCTCAGCATCTGGGATATACCATAGACCTACTCGGTCACCCCAATTCTCCCATGCCCATGGTGGACAGACATTTATCAACCGCTGTTAACTATAACCATCATACAGTTAGAATCGATGGAGGAAAATTCTAGCGATTCTAACCGTGGAGAGAAAATGGAAAAGTTACACGGTTAACATATCATCTGTCCTGGTGCTGGTGATAGGATTTGAACCTACACGTCTGTTGACACAGAAACCTAAATCCTGCATGTCTACCAATTTCATCACACCAGCATACGTCAATACCTCTTTCTCTGGATTGAGAATATATCATCAACTTGCCTGAGATTACACTGATATATTATTGTAGTATCACAGATAAAAGTAGGAGGTAATTTTACAGTGGAAGTATCAATAGTTGAAGTCGCCAATTATGTTTTGCAACGCAATAGCAATTGGAACGATGAACAGGGACGAGCATATCTAAGTTCCCAGATAGCAGAGGAAATATCAAAACGACTACTTACTGAGTTAGGTATATGGTGGTTACCAGTTGATATTGTACCGGTACTGGTATCAAATGACCATGATCCGACAAAGATGAATTTTGTTGATGTTAAGATTATTTCACGTACAGCCAATGTGACGTTTAAACCTGATCTACCTGAAGAGTCTTCAGATGAAAGCTAGGTTTGGACCAGGTGGTTTTCCACCGTCATTCTACGAGAGTGAGTATCGTCTCAGTAAATACGGTAAACACCGTGAGGGTATCTTTCCATGGTTAGCTTCACTCGGTCTGAACTACCTGGAACTGGAATGTACCTATGGTATCAGGATGCCACATGATCAGGCTAGTAACTATGCAAGGGTAGCTAGCGACAATGGGATAGGACTGTCGATACATGCTCCGTACTACTGCGTACTATGTAGTTCCAACCGTGAAACGGTGATTCGATCAAGGCAGGATATACTCAGGAGTTTTGAACTAGCAAGTATCCTTGGTGCTGATAGGATATGCTTTCACCCAGGATACCCCTGTAGAAAAGATATAAAGGTATCCCTGGATATGATAATCGAATCACTGCTGATAGTCGGTAGGCATCGACCCGATAACGTATTCGTGTGTCCGGAGATCGGTGGTAAGGTCAATCAGCTTGGATCACCTGATGATCTGATATATATCTGCAAGCACGTTGATTACGCTAGACCATGTTTGGACCTAGCTCACCTTCATGCCAGGGAAGGAAGTTCACTGACATCGGTCGATGCGATAGTTGATCATCTGAACTATGTTGAGCAGGAACTGGGTAGATCAAGGTTGGAAGAAAGTTACTATCATGTTTACCAGGTAAGCACTAATCATCTCGGTGAGAAGGAACATCTGACGTTTGATGATGATAGTGGTTACTATCCAAAGGCTAAACATTTTATCCGATCGATGAGGGTAAAGGATCTGGTACCAACGGTTATCTGCGAAGCTAGTCGTTCCCAGGAACAGGGAGCCGTGCTGATGAAAAAATTATACTGGGAGGATCGATAGGACATGAGTGATATGTTTCTAGGTTTTAATATAATGCTACTACTGTTAGTAGTAGTAGTAGTTTTAACCTGTGAACTCATAGAGTTTATCGTGGGTATCATCGGTAAAATACTGTGCAGATTTGATGTCCATGATTGGTACATGATGGCCAATAATAATTTTAAGTCAAACCTGCTGGGAAATAATATGATGGGAAGACTACCACAGTGTAGTCGATGTGGTAAAGTTGCTGAATCTCAATTGGTAAAAAGATGTAAAGTATATTTTGTAGATAGGTTAGATTGGTGATAGCAGGGATTTTATCCCTGCTATCACCATACATCGATAGTTCGTTAGGGCTTTATCACTATTCTATCAACGTTCCGTATTGCTTTTCAGCTAGACTGATTATACTGTTAAGCTTCATATCACCATGATCTTTCATAAAATCTGTAATAGAATAGGCAATATTATCATTTTCCACTATCAACCGGTAATTGCCTTTAAATTTCTCGGAGGTGGGTCCTTCGGTCAGTGTTGCGTTTATTTTAAATGATATCAGGTGTTTCATCGTTGTTCTCCTTTTACGACTTTGTATAGTTCCGACACGCTTGGTAGTCCCAACCAGTTATATCCAAATGTTAGGATATTACCGGTCAGGTATGTGTTCACCGCTTCTCCGGTGTGATCATTTCGTCTCATCACTTTATTCTTATCTTTTTCCTCGTAGATCTGATTCAGGGAACGATTCAACCGTTCACCGGTAATAAACTCTTCCATCGCAGGATTACCTTTGCCCATGAACGTAGCTTTACCGATCAGAGTTATTGGATCCATGTTGCACATGATCTTGTTGGCTGGGTAGAACCGACGCATATCAAAATCCATCGTATTCATGAAGACTACGTTTGAAGGTACACCGAGAACATCAATACCAACGTTATCGTTCATCGTCGGATCAGCCATTATTGCTCCCTTGAAAGTGGTCACGTTATCGTCATCATCCGCTGACGGTAGAGTATCCATGGACTCCTCTGTCTGGTTAAAAGCTTCTTTGAGTTTTTTCTCCGCTCTCCACTTTTTACGCAGCATGATAATATTGACATTGTTACCCTGAACCCAACCATCCATGTTAAAGTATAGCTCACGGACATTTCGTAGTAGATAAGTTTCACGGAATATCTTTGGATAGGGTGTGCAGTTGACCATCGATCGTAGGTAGTAGGTCATCGTATCATTGCACTTTCTCTCGATACCCAGCTGAAGTAGGACATCCTTTATATTGTATTTAACGAATCTAGGCCAGTCCAAGTACATGAACTCGATAAAATTCATCTCGTTGGCATATTCAATCTTTCGATCACGTAGTTCCCTGTCAGCGATATAGTTTAGTGCCACAGACTTCAGTGCGTGCTGTGACTTGCGAATGCTAGCGTAGTTCCTCATCTGGCAGATATACTGGGTGTAGGAACTACAGTAGAAGTAGTCAAACTGTTTCTCCAGCTGAAAGGTTGACCTGTCTATTTTGAAGTAGCAGGACTGCCGATCAAAGTCAGGGTGACATATTGTCGGTGCTACGATCTCCTTTCCACCGATCATCTGCAGACGATAGACAAGGTACTGGATATCAAATCGCATATTCCACTGAAGGCAGAAGTTTGGTTTCCAGTGATTTATCACCTGGAAGACATCCCTGATCAGTTCCAATTCAGATGAAAATGATCTGATATGGTAGGTAATGTGTCCGTAGACAGGATCAAAGGTATCGTTCAGATCACGGATAAAGTTATCCATACCTGCATCGGACATTAACTTGGAATGATCGATCAGCTGCGTATCATATCGTTTACGTCGTAGTCGATAGTCATCATCATTGTAACCGATGTGAGATGGTTCATATGGTTCCAGGATAAACGTGTAGCACTGCAGACTCTCCTCGATCAACACTGTCACGCAGTTCACTGGACAGTTAGCGGTACCGGGAATACTATCGAGGTTGACATAGGTATCGATCTGATCAACCTCGATATCCAGGTAAGCTCTGGTGAGTTTCACCGACGGTGGTAGCGGGTACCTGTTCATCCACTCCTGCATGTAGTAGAACTCCGGTAGGAAATCTGCCCGGTAGCTATATGGCCACAGGTAGAAATCATCAAGATCGTCGTAGGTCTGATTATCCATGCAACGACGGTAGAATCGATGACCCAGCTCACCGATCTCATGCTCTATCGTTTGTCTGATCCTACCATATGGTACCCGTTTTACGTCCAATCGTTCCAACCGTTCTTCCGGTTTCCAGAGATCAACCGGGTTACCGTTGTTATCAAATTTTCTAAATTTTGGTTTGGTGAAGTAGATATCGACATCCGGTGGTTCATCCGACTTGCATATGTTACCATCATCATCCCGGTAGATAACCTCAAAATGTTCACTGATATTGAGCTTTGGTGCTGATCTGATATATGTTACGTTCAGCAGTGTTGGTGACCTACCATGTATCATCGGTTATTCTCCTATCAGTAACCCTTCCAACGCTTCTTATCCTTCTTCTTGCCCTTCTTCTTTCTCGAAGCTGGATCCACGTAGAGGGAGAATTTATCAGGTTTACTTTCTCCCTTTTTACCTTTGCTGACCCTGGTCTGTTTCTTATACACATCGTAGACTGTTCTCGGTTTACCATTCTTCTTGTACCCGAGGATATTGTTACGGATACTATCTTGACTGAATATCTTACCGATTGATTCCACGACCGTCAGCACTACCCTCTTACCGTTACCCTTGTTCTCCTTGCTATCTCCCATTCTCTGGTACCTCCACATCCATATCATTGTTACTTTTTATCGACTAAGATTTATTTGGATCATAGAAAGCACTGTAGCTAGATCCAACTACCCTAGCTATGCTCTTAACTTTATTTGCTTTGCGCTTGATAGATTTTGATCTCTCCGCTTTCTTGTGCTGTTCCCTTAACCGTTCAGCCTGTTTCTCCGTTATCGCAAAGGCTGCCATCCACCTTTCCAACACTTCCTCTCGGTACCTGCTGTGGAAACCCTCCTTGTTTGACAACCACCACCGAAGTATCGAATTGAGGGTTTTCTTATCTCGCTTGTAGTCCCGCTTTGACACGATAATGATATTATGCCGTTTGAAGTTTCTCTTCATATTCTTGGAGTTACGCATGCAGTAGGAACGTTGCCAATCTCTACCCTTTGACCTTGGACACCGATCACACTCCGATTCAAGTTCGAGTCCATGCATGGCAAACCCCTGAAAGCTACCGTCCCAACGTGAATCCATCACATCATGGATCAACTTTGATTCAAAGTCACTGTCATCATCATCTTCGTTTTCATCAGTATCGTCATCGGTATCATCATAGTCAGAATCATCATCTTCGTCTTCATCATCATCCTCAGCTTCTGATTCATCCGGTTGATCATGCAACAGATGTACCACTTCCATGTTCTTGGGATTGATCTCATCAAAAGCTTTCTTCAGTTCAATCGTTTCAACGAAGAACCTAGCATCAAGGGGATTACCGTTGATATCTATGCTAACATCGATGAATGAATCCGGTAAGTTATCAGCGAACATGCTAGAGATTGTTTGGACAAACAATCGTTTATCTGTCGATGTGAATTCCGTGATATGATAGAGCACGCAGTAACCATCATCCACGCTATTAGGTTTGATCTTCTGGGATGTGGATAGTTCCCTACCGCACTCATTCACCGGAAAAATCTGAGTACCATCGAATCTACATCTATCCAGGTCAGCGCTGTCATCAACTATCAGTATCTGGAGCGAAGTGATCTCCTCCTGGGTCATCTTACTTACCTCCTTAAATTGGTATCGTTATCATTCTAGGTGGAACTAACTTACAGTTATTAGATCCTATCCCAATCCTCCGGATCCCTGAAAACGCTAGTGTCGCCATCCCGGAGTTTTCGTATTAACTTTTTCACCGTGCGACAGGCTTCGTTGAAACGTTTCTCCGATGACTTCAGGTGATCCGGTATGATGAAGACATCGGTCAGAACTTCAAGGTAGTCCTCGATATGATCAGCCAGTAGCTTCATAGCAGAGCCTGTCATATCTGCCTGTTCATCGGTTTGTTTACTAGCCAATGTCATCCACCCTTTCACCTATAAAATCTATATTCACCTTCGATATATAAATAAGAATATAATACTGAGATCGGAGGCACTTATCATGAAAATAACTGAGATCGTCGAATCAGGCAATCAGAATATCATTCGTTGGGCTATCGCGGATAATGCAGCGGAGATCAAGGGGAATTTACCACTGACTAGTATCATCAACGATGATATGTTCTACCTGGTAAAAATTGATCATGTCAATTTCTACGAGTTGGTTCGACTTACCCAACTATATCGCAACAAGTTAAAGATATGCAATGTTCACCGTGCCAAGATACCATCCCAGGGAGAACTGGAAGAGTGGTTCCCAGGCTTTGAGGAACCTGTTAGAAAGGTACTGGAGATGTTTACCGGGCTGACAGCTCAGATGCTAGCTGACAGTGATATCATAGCTGAGGGTACCGGTAGACTATTTCTTCCGATGATCACCACTACATTTACCGTGCAGATACCCCTAGCATTTATCGATGTCGTGGAAGCTTGCAACGAAGTGGAAGCAGGCACACTGTTTACTCAGTACTACCCGGATACTCTCATGGAGATATTTAGTTACCCATCGCACTCACTGATCAACGCTACGATGGCAGCCATTCAATCCAACGTGAGCTATATCTGGTATGATAGGAAATATGAATCCCTGCTAGAACACACAAAATATTTTTCTCTCCGTGAGATCCCAGGTAAACTGTTTAAAATTGGTCTGCTAAGTTTCTTTAAATTTGATCCGGTTAGCCGTGGTGAGGTACGTTGCAATATGTTCAGGGGAGATCCACAGGAAACCAAGGAAGCGATGAGATCTATGTGGACAATGCGATCACCGTTGGAACTATCAGTGTGTGTTCAACTCCCTATCTACTACATGCAACTGCTGGAAGAATCATATTTTCCAGATGATCTTCGAATCAGTCACCGTTCATCGATTAGGAATATAGTGAAAAACGGTCTGCTATTCCATGATTTTAATTCCGTTGAGGATGATGAGGAGAGGGAGAATGCTATCAATGTTTACCGTGTTCGAATAACGGAAACAAACCTCACCTGTATGAAACTGATCAACGATATCAGCGGATCAGGTAACAACAACATGATCAAACATAGGGTCCTATTCTCCATACTACCACCTGCCTACCTAGCTAACGCTGTGATCACCATGATGGCACATGATATACCCAAGTTCATAGCTAACTCCGATCCGATTATCTCCGATCTATTCACCGAGATACAGAAACTAGCCACAACGATAACCACCGGGATGGAAGAGAGTTACCGTGGGAAAAATTAGGAACGGTGATATCACGTGGTTGGGTGGTATACCACCCAACCACGCACACGTGTTACTTTGTCTTCACCACTATTGCAATTATCGCTGTGATCACCGATGCCATCGTTGTCATGATCAGCAGAATAGTATCTTCATTTCGCTTGAAGAAATCAGCTATCTTCCGACCAAATTTTCTAGTAGCACGTTTAAACCTGCTCCATCTGGTGGACTTGCGATAATCATGTGGTAACTTAACTCCATCAGCTATCATCCTATCAAGGATCTCCTCGATCTCTATCAGACGTAATTTTATATCGTTTATCTTTCGCATCGATTTCTTGCTGCCTGGGTTTAGTTGTTCTAACTTGAGTAGCAGGTACTCATGTTCCGTTAGTAACTCTATAGCCTCCGCTATCCTGGTCTGATCATTGTCCCTATGATTATCATGGTCATGGTTATCCTGGTATACTGGGGTGATCCTAACTGTTCCATCATCGCAGTAGACAGCTTCCCTAGCTATCTGTTCTCTGACAGTCATAACCCTAGCATACCCATTCGTGTTGAACCGATCCGATTCACTGACGTAGATCTGATTTAGCCTGTTTGTTGGATCTGGTGGTGGTTCATATGGTTTACCATCCACCTTCAGGAAACTGTGACAGTTGCCCATCGACAGCATCCGTACTGATCCGCTCATGTGCATTCTCCTTTCTACATTCTTGTCACGGTGATGCCACTGATAATTAGTTTCTCCAGCAGGGCTAGTTCAGTGAGAAGGTTATCGGTGATAGTTGCTGGTAGAATTGGACCACGTTCTACCGATGGAAAATCTACCTGATAGATCGATGATATATGTGATAGTAACCTACCAACAGCCAGTCGATATCGGTAGTAACTTTCACCGTTATAGCTACCCTTATCCATCCTCAGCTGGGTAAGTATCATGATTATCTCACCGATGCACCTATCAACATTTTTTTGTGCTGATCTTGAAGATAGCACTGTCTGTATCCGATCAAGTAGTAGTTTTCTGACGAAATGAGCTGTCAGGTGGAACTTCTCACCGGTGGAAAATTTCAACTTGAAGAGAACACGATTCATCCGAGCAACTTGTTTCCCTCTCCTTCTTTGGGACCTGTGAATACTCTCAGATGCTATGATCTCATTTGACAGTTGCCACGATACGAATAGTTGCAACGGTGACGGTAACTGATCTGGTTTAAATTCCCAGGGATAGATAGTTCGAAATCTTGGGTAATATCGATAGTCCCGGAGAATGAATCCCGGACCATCAAGGTAGATATTACCCAGTTCAGTTTCCGTGTCGATGATTTCCACCGGGTATCGTAACCATGTATCGTAGTCTGGTATCTTGCTATTTTCCACATTAATCCCCCTCTCAACTATCCAATGAATAATATATCAACATAAGTTGGGGGAACAAATGAAAAAATAATACTATTATAATCATATGCACACCTAGGTGTGCATATGATTATAATAAATAATAGAGCTAATATTCTTACTTGAACCCGATGATGAAATTTTCCAATCCCTCAGCAGCCCTTGAAACAACATCATCGATAATCTCAGCACCGAAGTATTTACTGATTGCTTCGAATGCTTGGGTTTTCTTTTTCATGTAGGTATCAGCAGATGGTATCAACCCAGCCATATTTGTCATGTAGTCGTTGAGAGTTTCATTGTAGAGGAAGGAGGCTGGATCCCTGGCTGATGATATCGACAGTGAGTTATATAGTTCCTTCACGGTGAAATTCACCTTGACTGTCAGTGGAAAACCATGCACTGACACGTGTTTGTTTGTTGGGTTCTTCACGATAGACATCGACTCAACGATACCAAGTTGACAGGTAACCATACCCGGTATGTATGCTTGCACAAGAAACGGTGATGCTACGGTATTGGCAGATACCATCCTTGGTGCAGCAAGTGCTATCAGGTGAAGTAATGGAACAACGATATTCACAAAGTAATTGTAATTGTCGCCATATGGTGACGATAGGGTAACGCTGAATTCATATTGCATCGAGGATGATGATGTCTTGTAGATGTCAGGGTAGATCATCTTCTGACCTTTCAGAGCACCCAGTGCACCGGAGAATAGGTTGGACATGAATCCACCGGTAGCAGGTTCTATCAACTTTGTCAGGCGTTCAGCCAGTCCTTCCACAGTAGAAGCCGTAAATTTTGTCAACTCACCGATAGCACCAACATCAGCTTTCGAGTTTGTGATAAATGCTATTTCCGAACCGATACCATTCTCCAGACCATCGATCGCTGATGATAGCATCGATGGTGCTGTCTGGTTGCTCATTGACTCGTTGAAACTAGCTGGTTCCACCATGAACGCTACTGATTTAACTTTCTGGGATACTGTCTGATAGGCTTTGCTACCTGCGCTAACACCTTCCCAGCTAGCTATGATATCACTACCGTTGGCAGGTGAGAAAGTACCACCATACTGTTTCTGGATATCTCTCTGAAGTTCTTGCATCTGGTTCTGATCCAAACCATCGGTGAAACTATTGACACTCGCTGCTATGTTACTGAGTGCGTTGATTGGTCTCTCAGGATCTTTAACCGGTGTACCATCCGGGTTAGTATATCGGATAGTTTCCGCTGGTTCCGTTACCGAAGCAAAGGGATTTATCTTACTCCAGATACCGCTGAAAATAGAACCAACGTCGCCACCCATTGAACTGATCAGTTCCAGTGAGTACTCTCTCACACTGGCAACGTAGGTATTGAACATTCGATAGTTCTCCCACCGTATCTCACTGAAAGTAACAAACTCCGACTGGGTAGGATTTCTGGTGGTACTAGCTACAAATGTACCAGCTTCCTCCAATCCAAGGTAGATAGCAACTGACCTGCACATGTAGTTCACATGGGCCATATAGTCCATATACGTTTCACGGAAAGTAAACATTCTACGTTGTAGTTTGCTACCGGATTTCTTGAATAGCACGTTTTTTGATAGTGAGGTCATGATCAGGTTAAACGTATTCTGACCAAGACCACCATCCATCACAAAGATATCCCGGAGTAAACTATCACCCTTACCATCACCGGTATAGTGTGGCATACCAGGTTTAATATGGAGTATCGGACTATTCAGTAGAAAGTTACGAAGGTACTCGGTACCTACCTGTGAATTTATACCTGGGGTACCATCAGGTTGCGGTGAGAATCGAGCATCAACGGAATCCAGCAGTTGATGCGGAGCTCCAAACAAACGGTTTGTATACTGGGCTAGTAGACCACCGGGAGCTACGCTCCTACCGGTTTCCGGGTGATGTGATACCAGACCATCGAGAGCTGTTAGCTCATGCAGCAGTATTGTTTCGATCGATTGCACCGGTGTCACCTCCATCCTATTTAGATTATTAATACTATCGTTTGTCACGAAACATGTGAAGATGGGAACCGGTGAGAACCGGTTCCCATCTATTTTTAACTTGGTCGAACGATTGACATCACCGAGGTAACGTTCCGATGATTGTATGGAAATGGATTCACACCACGTTGATTACGAGGTTTCTTCAGGGTACTCATTACCTGTTGATCCGCTGGTGTGAGACCAAATCCTTTCTCACCGAGACTCTCAAGGTGATCGTTTGCTTCCGCGGTGTTACCGTTGATAGCTCGTAGTTCATTCAACGCCTGCATCAGCACATGTTCCAAACCAGATAGATCGGTGGTACCACCGTGCATTCTCTGAAGTCGTTCCTGCTCATATGCTAGTTGCTCAGATATATTATCCTGTGTACCCGGTGTACCAAGTATACCACCTGGTCCATATGATAGTCTGGAACCAACGGTGGTAGGTCCACCTAAACCCTTAACTGATCTACCGGATCCACGAACATACTGTCTATTGGATAGTGAACCTCCTCCGGGTTGTGGTTTGTCACCGATTGCCACCCACTGTTTCACATGTCTACCGTTGACATTGGCATACCGGAAAGTTCTCTCACTATCCTTGGCTGCTCGGATATCTTCTTCAGCTAATTCAAGTGGATCACCGTATGGACCACCTAGTCCCATGTTTGGTCCACCGATACCTGATCCCTTTGCAAACATACGATAGATCGCTTCACCGTATCCACACCTCAGATCCTGAGTAGCCTTTTCATGCTTGGTGTTGGGTTGTTCAAAATCTATCAGTACTGAGTTTGATGCTTCTCGGACAGACTTAGCGTTACAACATACATTCCAGACACCGGAGTAACTCTCTGATAGTTCCTTCACCAGGAACATCACCTGTCCCTCGAGATCACCGATACCTCTACCCCGAGCCATCATGAAATCATAGAATTTCTCTTTCCTGTTGACACTTGTCCACTGAGCTAAGCCGTATCCATGGTTGCCTACACCAGCTTCACGGTTCCTGTTGATGAAGAACTCACGGCTGTATACACCGCTGTTGATATTAGCAGTGTACTCCTCATCGGTAACCTTGAGAGCTTTCTCCACCCAGTTCTCCAGGTTGTTTGGTTGTAGTCCACTCTCAGCTTTCAGGTTACCCATCAACCCAGCAACACCGTACTCATTTTTCATGTGGCTGAGTAGGAAGTTCCAAATAAGTTCTGCGTTGTCACCACCGGTGAAATTACCACCGAGATCAGTGACAGCGCTACCAGGTGCAGAGAATGAACTGCTGCTATCGGATGTTCCGAGTATCGATGAGAATGCTCGGGTGAATGCTCCACGGATGGCTGTACCGGTATCCAGCAGCGCTTTGAAACCGGTAGCAAATCTACCATCTCCCGATACACCTGTGCCAACTATCGGTGATCCGGGTGACATCAGTGAACCGGCCATATCACGACGTGAAGCTTGCGATATGTTGGATAACGGTGCACCCTCGACAAATGGAAGGGGATCAAACGAACCACGTGAATCATGCATCTCAAAGTGTAGGTGTGGTCCCGTTGATCCACCGCTTGTTCCCATCTTACCCAATACATCACCCTGTTTGATACGAGTTCCAACGTGAAGATTTGACAGGATCGAATTTGGTGCCAGGTGCATATTTCGGAATTCCAAACCGTCATCGGTTCGGTAGTAGATCACATTACCGGTCGATGGGCTACTACCAACAACATTTCTGGTTATCTCGGTAATCGTACCATCAGCTGACGCTATGATATCGGCTTCGTTACCTTCCTGCGGTGACATGTCGATACCATCGTGATGACGGTAGTCACCGTGAATCGGGTGTATCCGCATGCCGTAGATATTCTGCTGGTTACGTGGTCCATGCATCACGCTCAACGGTGAGATGATGCCATCTGGTCCACCGATACCACCGACAGCAAATGATGATGTTTTACCCCTCTCATACCACTGGTTCCCAAGTTCAAATGCTTTCAGAACCATCTCGTGCTGCTGACGGTACTGGGTATTTTTCTCCTTACCTTTCACGGAGTCAAGGTAGTGGATGCAGAAGTGACCACCATATGGATTCTTTGACCAGGTACCTGTGTTCGGTGAAGCACTAATGTTGTTTGGGTTACTGTTCAATCCTGGTCCAGGGTTACCGAATCCCATCCTGCTACCATGTGGAAAACCATGTGTGGAAGTAGCAACATAGTGCTCCTTACCATCGTTGCCCGTGTAGTGGATCAGGATAGGTTTGTATGGTCGCCAACTCCAGTTGGTTCGTCCTTCACCGGTTTCATTTCCGATCTCCAGGGTTTTTAATTTCTTTGCGGTGTCATCCGATGTCTGCGGTGTATAGTCAGTGTGGTATCCAGCGGAGAAACTACCGCTAGCTTTGTAGGTGATACCGGATTCAAGGTCAATGATCTCAAACAGTGAACCATTGTTAATCAGCTCAGCATTCTGAGCCTGTGTCAGCATCTCCACCGGTCCACCTACCTGTGGTTCAGCGGTTCCTATTCTCGAAGTATCATAGGTGTATTCACTGGAACCAGGTAATGATTGTCCTTCCTGGGTATCACTGGTTAGGTCCAACCCAAAGAATGATCTAAACCTTTCACCGATTGCTTTGGATGCTTCGGTTAAGCTAGTGAGAACACCCTGTCCCCTACCATCGTTTGATCTGCTTCCACCCGTGACAAACTTACCACTGATCTGTTCACGGAGGAACGGTTGGGGATCGATCAAGCCTCTCTTATTTTCCATCTGGAAATGTAGGTGTGGACCGGTCGAACGTCCGGTGCTACCGAGCATACCGATGATCTGACCAGGGTTAACCGTGTCACCCACTTTGAGTTTCTTCGGTACCGATCGATGTCTGAGGTGCATATTCTTGACAACGGTACCATCATCCATCACGTAGTACACGTAGTTACCGGTTGACCTTGGTCCAGCCACGTTCAAACCCGTTACTTTGTCTGGAACATCATTTCTGATAGCTAACACCCTACCGGAACCAACTGCGTTCACCGGAACTTCAGAGCTAAGGTTATTTGTCGGAACCAGATCAACCCCGGGATGTGGTTCAACCCTACCACCGAGTTGTCTGGAGGCCGTGAATGGTGAACTCATTCTCATGTCACCCGCTATCGGTGATCGGTAGAAATTCAACTCACCGCTTACCGGGTCAACAGCTTTACTGACATCCGTTCGCCTGTACCCAGTAGGTCCACCGAAACTCACACCAAGGTCAGCACCATGCTCAGCAGCTGTTGCACTGATCTTTTCATCGGCTTTACCCCAGAGATTGTTCCACCAGTCCTTGATACCGGAACCGATATTCTTGATGAAACTAAACCCTTCCTTGATCATCAGCAGTGGAACATTTATGATCTTCTTGATATACCCGAAAGCTACTGCTAATCCACCTATAGGTGAGTCTGAGGTGGAAGTTGGAGCTTCCCAGAACTCCCTGCTGAATATCGATATGTTACCTTCCTTGGCTTGCTCTATCTGGTGATCACTAGCAGCGATTACCGTTGATAGCCCGGCAGTTATGTTCTTAAAACTATCCTTGGCTTTTGTTCCCAACCAACCCATCATCGCTGATGGTGCCAGGATCAACCGTTGAATGATTCCAAATACATTGCCCAGCTTACCAAGGCTAGCTCCTTCACCCTCTTCCTCCGGTTCACTGCTCTGCCAGTACTCCCGATTAAAAATATGATATTCCCCGGAACTCACAGCTTTGAAAGATTTCTCAGCGTCACTGAAGGAAGCTTTACTTCCATCTATCATGCTGCTAAACTTCTCTTTGGCTTTTGTTCCGATGTAACCCATCATAGCCGATGGTGCTGAGAGAGCTTTTCCAATGAAGCCCACAACTTTCAGAATTGGTCCAAATGGCCCCTCTGGTTCTGAGTCTGATTGCCAGTACTCCGGATCAGCTATCGTGTACTCACCGCGTACAACTCCTTTGACACTATCTGCGTAGTCTATCGTTGTACCCCTGATCGGATCAATAACCTTCTCCTTCACCCAACCAAAGATCTTTCTACCGACATCTGATATCGCTATGATCGGTTTGGCCACTAGCTGCATAACACTGTAGATAGTTTTCTTGGTTCCACCCAGTGGATCATCAGTGTCAACGTTGATCTCCTGGAAGTTAGCAGTGTCTCCTGTTTTGATTCGACCGATGAGATTTCCAAAGACAGTCCTCACAAAACCACCGATATCCATGAATTTCTTCAGGTTCTCCGAGAGCTTATCGCTAACTTTTCCAAATCCCTCGGCGATACTGCTGAAGACTCCTTTTTTGGCACCGACTACTATCGGTTTACCATCGGGGCCATAGACAAGATCTCCTGTTTCTGGATCCCTCATGTACTCGGTTTTACCACCGAATAGATCTTTAACCCTTCCAAATAGTCCTCGTTGTTCCTTGATATTTCCCTGTCTATCACGTTTGATGTTGCCGAACCTATCTCGTTTTGCTTTGGATATCTTTTCACCGTGTATACCGGATGCCATCACCGGTTTTCCATCCTCACCGATGATAACTTTACCCTCAGCATCACGAGCATAATCTTGCTGTCCACCGAATGCTCCCTTGATACCACCACCAGATAGCACAGCTCCAGCATCATCAAATAGGGTTTTACCATCCTTGTCTCGTCTGGTTCTACCTGACCACAGCTTACCAAACATTCCCTTGTTGACCATGTCGTTGTACTCATCGGTCGAAAGTGTTGTTCCAAATTTTTCATTGTAATCTGCTATATCAGCAGAAAATGATGCCTGTTTCACAGCAAGATCTTCACCGCCACCAAGTAGGCCATATAACATCTGACAGAGAAACCCGCGAACGGTTATACCAAGAAGAGGTTGTAATATAAGGTCAGCTAACTCAAATATCCAAATTCCTGGTATACCATTGAGCATGGCAACGATGACCGATGCTACCGTTCTCATTGTTGCGTTGACATCTTTCTCCCGAACACCAAAGATATTTGCTGCTGAAAGTCCACCGGAAAGAGCACCTCCAAAGGCCATCACCGCATAACCTATACCTGCAGTAGCAGCGGCTGCAGCTTCTCTTGTCCCACCTTTGGTAATAATCTGAGTTATCTTTCCAGGTCCTAACTTTTTAACGATGCCATCAGCACCACTAGCTATCTTTGCAACAATTTTATCAATTTGGGTACCGATAGTAGTAGTTAATTTTGGAAACCTCTTTACTAAAAAATTCTTAACTCTCTCAAACATTGATTTGATAAGTTTTACAACACCCTTGCTATCAGTGGTAGCATCAACAGCTTTCGCACCAAGGTGACCTACATCTTTTGTAGCTTGCTTCAACGCTTGTTTTGCTATTCTATCTTGTCCAATTTCTACGCCTAATTGTGAACTATATTTTGTAGCTACGTTAGCAGTAAGTCTTGCGGTATTTTTAGCAGCTTCTCTTCCAACGATACCACCACCAAATCTTCCAACCGCTGTACTTAGAAGTTTAGTACCGGCATGAGCTGTTGCTCTGATTCCTGGCATACGCATAGCTCTTGTTTGACTTTGATCAACGATTTCGTTACCAGCTGCATCGGTATTCACATGGGTCTCAGGACCCTTTATTATACTATATGCTGCTAACGCTGCTGCAGCAATTGCAGCCGCTGAACCAGCACCACCAAGTAGATTTCCAAGATTACCTGTTAAACCTTGAATGGCCTGTACTGCTTGAACCCCAAGCATAGCAGTTTTTATGTACATGCCGCCGAGTATACCTGTAGCTATACCAGCACCAGGACCATCAGGGATATCTGGCGGACCAGGTAATCCAAAGATACCAGTAACTTTACTAATGATCCCACTAACGGCATTTACAATTGGTCTACCAATCCTTGATGCTACTTCATTGGTGAATGACAACACATCACTGATAGTGCTAACAGCTTTACCAATAATACTATTTTCGCCAAACCATTCCTTGAGAGACATATCTCCCTTGATAACATCTTGCCAAAGTGACTGTCCTTCTTTGAGACCAAGTAGACTAGCGATACCAAGTACCAGTGGATTTTTAAATCCACCTGCTACAAGGCTACCAAGTGGTTCAAGTAATTTCTTAACACCACCAAAAACTTTACCAAAGAATTTAGCCAGTGGACCACCGTCTTCATTTTCCTTTTCTTTTTCACCCTTGTTAACTTTCAGAAGATTCTTAAATTTAGATATGATACCAGTTTTACTTTTTCCCTCTGCTTTGGCATCTACCAATTCCGTTGCAGCTTTTGCTTCAGCATCGGTGACTACGTTGTCACCACCGATCATACCACCAATCGCAGCAACCGTAGCGTTACCGATACTCTGAATTTCCTCCGGAGTATCAACTTTTGTTTCATTGACTTTCTGCTGTGATGTATCACCGCTACCAACATCCTTCTTTTTGACTGATAATTTACCGGTCATCACATCGAATATTGACTGCACTGTTCCACGTATACCACCGACATCCGATGCCTGTGATTCTAGTACCTGATCACGTTTCATGTCCAAGTTAGCTTTCCAGGTACTGTAATCCTGCTTACTCTTTGTCCTACCTCCAGCGGTACCTTTCTTCCGAATAGGTTGACCCTTGCCATCAAGCTTGAGTTCACCATTCTCATCCATCTCATACTCGCCGTAGTAACCGCTGAGAGCTTTACTCTGAGCAGCTTCGTTAGCTTGCTCAGCTATACGTTGATTTATTCCTTCCTTGGCAGCCTTTCCACCGATAAATCTAGCTAACCAATTACCAACCCTACCAACGGCACCACCAGCACCTTCGATACCACCTCGAACCATATTTCCGATTCCACGTAGCGGTGCACTCACTGCTTTCAGTGGAAGCATAATAAGTTTCATCAGAATACCGGTGAGTCCACCTTTCAGGGCTTCACTGACTTTGTCACCGAATACTTTACCGGCAGCATTGGCCATACGTTCACGGATAGCAAATCCAATATTTGATAGCGGTCCAAGTATGTTTTTCTTCAGCGTGCTACCGAGAGATGACATCGTTTTACCCACCTGATATCTGATCGGATCAACGATACCATCGACAGCTTTCTGCATCAACCCTTTAGTCTTCTTCTTGATCTTTCCATCCTTGTCAAATTCAACGTTACCAAACAAAAAACTTTTGAGTTTCCCACCGAGTCCCTTGGTTGTTCCGAGGATACTGCCAGCTAATCCACCCATTATCAGACCAAATGGTCCACCGAGCAGACCCATTCCAACAAGTGATCCGACCGAAGCACCAAGAAGTTTCTTTCGTTTACCCTCTACTCCCTGATCCTCACCCTTGTCATCACCGCTGAAGTTGAACATCTTTCCAACAGACTGTAGCCATTTGCTACCTTTATCCTTCAACTTCTTCAGAGCCGCTTTGTGACCACCCTCACCAAAGATCATCGAATCAATCCGTTTGCTCAAACCTTCCCGTTCATCCTTATCAACGGTAACTTCATTACCATCGTCGTCGGTGTACTTGTAACCAGCACCTGTGAATTTGTGCTTCAGCCAACCAGTAAAGTTACCAGTACTATCGTTGAACTTCTGAGCAGCAGCTCCAACCTTTGAACCAACTTTACCAACGACATTTCCAAACACTGCTTTCATATCAGCTGGGTTACCGCTGACAAGAGCTTTGAAAAAGTTATTCACGGTACCCTTTTCCATATCAAGTTCACTGCCACCGGGTGTACCGGACCAATCTCCCTTTGAAGATTTATCCTCTGGCATGGCTGGTGGTTTGAATGGACCTGGAAACGGTAGTCCCTTGAAGGGTCTATAGGGACCAGATTGCTTATCACCTGATCCGGTAACGTAAGTATTGATACCACGGTTCAACCTACTGTAGATCATGAACAGAGCTGCGTTGGTATAGTCAACACCGGATAGTCCACCACCGATAGTCTTTGATCTGGTTTTTGATGAACTTTTACCCGTATCGATACCACTGTCAGCTAGTTTCTGCTCCAGTATCCGTGATAAACTCTCCTCGTACTGACGTGGATCAATTGACATGGCGCTCATGTTGTCAACATGTTTCTGCCTAGCTACGTTACCCTCGACAGCATTCTTTGCAGCCTGGATGATAAAATCATTCTGGGACCTACCACCCATAGCAACGATACCATCGATAAACTTTTTGATATCCCTCAAGTGTTTCTGCTTGAACTCCTTTGTGTTCAGACCAACCCTAGCTAGTAGACTATCAACGAGTCTTTTGGCAGCTGGGATACCTTCTTCGTTGATCTTTTTGAATGCTTCCCTAGCTGTTTCAGTTCCCTCGTGAACGGTAACCTCCTGCCACATATCATAGAGAAGATCATATACACGTATATCATCGTAGCCATGTCTGTGAACTTTAGTGCTAGCTTTGGTAAACGAACCCATTACTGTGGCACTAGCTCTGTCAGAACTTCTAGCTGTTGAATCCATAGTTCGGTTGAACTCACGTTGCATCGACGCTTTCTCACGGAACTGTCTGGATCGGTAGTCGTAGGTTACATCCGAACCACCGAGTTGAATCAGAATACGTTTCAGGTAACCCGGTATCGTTTCCGTGAGAGCTGTCTGGGCAACGGTATTGAACTCAATTGCTTTGAGCTCCATAGTCGACGAGTGACCAGATGCAACATCCTTTCGACTGCTGTCAATACCAAGCACCTGACCAAGTTTACCTACGATACCTCCCTTTCCCTTCTGCTCACCGAGTCTTATCAGTGAACCCATGATCAGCTCATTGATACTCTCATCGAGAGCTTTCATGTTTGCCTTGAGATTAGGAGCCATCTTATTCAGCAGACGTTTGAATCCACCGCCGACAACTGTCTGTGCATCCATGGAACCCATCAGCATCGGAAGCATACTGAGTATACCGAGTTCAGACTGACTTACATTGGCCTTGATCATCTGCTGATAGGCCTTGAAATCAAATTTACCGGAAGCAAATGGATGTTCACTTTCCCTATTGGCTCCTAGTCCAGCGGTTACGTCGATCAGGGTGGAATTATTCTTCACAGTGATTTTCAGCAGTTCACTCATCGTATTGTTGAGCATATCGAATCCGCTAGCTACGGTAGCTTGCAGTCGATCCAACCCACCGAGAATATTAGCGGTGCTGATAGTCTGAACTTCCGCTAGCTTCTGGGTTGTCTGAACCAGTGTCCTTGACATCTCCCTGCTAGCTTTCTCCGTAGCATCTACCTGGGGTTGTGCAAATGATGCACCTTCGTCGTCATCTAACTTGATGCCATCAAAGCCAAAACTCTCATCTATCTGATCATTTAGCTCGTTCTCTTTACCAAGAAACCACGCATTGAGACCACGGAGATTAGCCTGGCCTTTTATCTCTTTGATCTTACTTGATATCTGCGCTGAACTGTAGCTCTTCTTAACATCAGCAAGTGCATCCTTGACCCCATGAAATGTTGAGGTACTCGTTGGCATTGCTTCGGTGAAATACTCAGCTGCAGCTGTTTTGATAATCTCACCGGTTTTTGATAGGTAAGGTACCAGAACCTTTCCTTTCTTAGTTGATATTTTGGCCATGAGCTATCCCACCTCCTTCCCATTATTGGTGATTGGACCGTAATATATATTAGTGTTGGGTTCAGTAACTCACTGATCAAATGTGAATAAAAAAATAAACGGTGTGCAGCTGCACACCGTTTACCTTTATTAAAATTCATCCATATCAGCGATTGTCTGAGAAGCAGCCTGTAACCCTGTGAAGAGATGGTTGATATGCCTACATACGTAAATTTCACCATATGAGTTAATCTCGATGCCATCAGATCTCCCATCAACATTGATCACCAGTACCTTTGGATGATGCGACGTATCATCTGTATCGATAAATAGAAATGATACCGTATCGGTCAGCTTACCAGTGACACAATCTCTGCAAATATTATCACTGGGATCACGAGCCGTACCGATAAGTGTGTTACTACCTTTCATCACGCCATAGAGTAACGCAGTAACCCTATGAAATAGGATATCAAAATACTCGATGTCAAGGTGAGAAAGGTTGTTCGATATCAGAGTATTGACATCGTTTGCATCACCCTGCTGAGTGATGGGCATTCCATTGGCAATAAACTCCGAAGTTCCTAGGAATTGATAGATACGACCCATGATGTAATCATCCCCCAAATTTACATTGGACATTAGTTCGGATATATAGTTACCGAGTTTGACCAACAGATCCATGCTTAATTCCAACTCCTGATCCATGATTATATCCTCTATCAGTTGCCCAGTGTTTAGTTTAGCAGGAATTGTCAACGCACTAACCCGTTTAATCAATTCGTCGACAACGGTATCATCAATAGCTCCACAGAATCCAAGATCTTCCATGAAAAGAGCTAATTGATAGTTAGACGGATCGAGTTTGTTGATCTGTTCCACCAGCAGCCGCGGGTCATTTACCGATGTTCCATGTTGCACAGAGTATTTTTCGCCAGAAGAAATATGATCCTCTGCACGCATCTGCTCGATGAGAATCTCAATAGTAGCATCGTCAAGTTCTGAGTCATCATCTGAGCAGATAAATAGTGTTTTGGTTTCCATTCTTATTAATTTCCTTTCTTTCTATTACTTGTGCAACTTAGCGGATATCCACAGTACCTCAAATAAAGTTTTAACTCGCCTAATGAAATGGACTCCACCGCCTGAATTGATCTCGATAGCATTGCTGCCATCTGGAGTTGTAACTACCAGCCTTTCAAACTTACTAAAGGAATGACCCGAAGGAATCATCAGAAATGACGCTGCGTTGGGTAATCTACCGATATATCCGTATACTGGTACAAAGTCAGGTTCATCATACATGTCGTCACCGATAGCAATAACTTCATCAAGATCAATGTGATCGGATAATCCCCAATCAATGTGATCAAATAAAACATCAAAATGAGAATTAAACCCGGGATTTGCCGATGTATTGAACTCAAAGCCACGCAGCAATTTCCTGATATTTGCCAAAGCTCTACTTTCGCTGCTCATCTCGTTCAACACTTTGGAAAGATGCTCGCTGATCTTACAAAGAAAACCTACCGCTACCATCCAATCCGTTTCTATAGTCGGTTTTTCTACTTCCTTTATCTCATCCATGTCTGTGTATCCTTTCTCTGAGTTTTTGACTGAGAATGTTAAAAATTCCATTCCCATACTCTGTAATTAGAATATATCACTCAACTTACTTCAATATACTGATAGAGATGGGGAGTGTAGTAACACTCCCCATCTCTTCTTACGATAGCAACCCATGAAGATTAATCTGACAATTTAAAAACCGTTGGTTGTTCAGAGCTTCCAGTGACACATTGTCAACTTTATCGATTAGCTGAGTGGATACGTAGTCCCTGTCAGGTTTACCAAGTAACGACAGTTGAAGATCAAGGTCACTGCACTGGTAACCTTTCCTGATATCCTCCCTGAACTGCTCCGGGAATAGTTGTATCACCGATCCGATCGAATTATAATCTCTCAGCAACAGTCCACTGTCAATCCCCTCACGTAGGGTACCCAGTAACTTGGTGTATCCAAACCCACGTGCTGACCTGATATTACGGATCTTACTTCCCCTGACAGATAGCAGCAGTTTGTAGTATAGCTCCGATCCAAGTATACCCAGGTCGAAAGTACTCTCTTCGGTGACAATCGACTGAACGCTATCCAGTACCGTTGATACTATCTTAAAGTTGGAGTACCGTCGTTTCACATGGATCACCGTGAAACCCTGTTGGAATAGGTATAGCGTATCAAATACGTCACCGGTAATGATCACATTTACTCTCGACGGATGCAGTTCCCGGATGATCTTTGGCAGCAAGCTACCGTCAAATCGCTTTGATCTGACAAAGTAGCAACCCGGTATGTATGTCAGTATCAGTTCCACTTCCGGTATCACTATCTCGGTCATGAACTCACCGATCACACGGTAATTTGGATTCTTCCGGTAGTTATTGTGATATGTCGATCGGTAGTAGGAATTGTAGACTTTCATCGACTGTTCCTCGGTAGTGTCAATATCCGTGTAGTAGAGATACACCCTTGGTTTGCAGTCACCAGCTCGAAAGTATGATCGGTAGTGAGCTACCAAGTTGAGGATAGCAGCTTCCAGTTCCAGCACCAATTCCTGCTTAAAAAACATCACCGTGGAGTTTAAATTTTTAACCATAGTCAGGTTGCTCAGTACCGATTCAAAGTTGATGAATATGTTGATTGATTCACCCGGGTTCGGTGGATCCTGTTCCTGCCAACAGATGTTGTTCATCATATCCCACCGAATCATCAGACTTCCAGCTGCGATACCAACACCAGGTTGATATTTTTCCATGGATCCATCACCTTCCTTTTTATGATATGCTATCCCAGATAGGATGATCTCGAGGAAATATCAGTTTAATCTCATCTTCTGGGTATTTACTTATTGTACCAGCATTCCGGTTGACCATGATCATATCATGATCAAGATCAAGACCTAAATTGAGTTCATATATTTCCGGATGAGTGTCAGGATGCACGACTATTGTTTCCATTTCATTAATCCTCATTCAATCTTTCTGTTAACTTCCAAGCTCTGTTGAAATCATAGTCGATCTTATTAAAATCAATATTAATTTCATTTATCCGTGGAACTCGTAATTTTCTTCCACAGTTAAAGCAATAATTTGATTGAAGGTTAATAATAAATACTTTTTGATTAGAATCACCTATAGAGATAGGATAATCGGTTGAAAATATCATATTCACTGTTCCTGGTGGAAAGCTGTGGTGTTTTAATTTGTTATTGATAATCCATCTTTTTTGATAGTGAGGTATATTTTTATTTTCAACATATAGTATACCTCCACTAGAACATATCAGACATTTTTTCATGTTATTAATTTTCCTTTCATACTTTTATCTCCCCTAACTTGATCCTATCAGGTAATAAGCCAAAATCCTCACCAGATACATTCCATGCTATCGTTACTGATCCAAATATCCATCGATACTTTCGTAGCTGTGATCGCAGTAACTTTCTATTTACGTCGCTATCAGCATACACCCTAACTTCAACGTTGCTACCAAATATTCCCTTAGCTAGTAGGTAATCAAATCCTGAGTTATAATCTTTACCAAGAAATGCTAGGTACACGGAGTTATCACCGGTATTGAAATTCTTGTACGCGCTGATAGTGTCGAATATTCCCTCCGACAGGTGAACCGTTAACGTTTCACCGGTGAATAGGTCCAGGGTAGATGCCACCGTGTAGTACCCACGGTTATCACTGGGAAATAACTTTGTCTTTTTCCACCTAGGTCCCCTACCGGGATCAAAGAAACGTGTCATCATCATCGACCGATCATCGGATAGAAATGAGATCGAATCCATGTTACTTGGTAGGGTATTCTTAGTTCTCTCCGTTGATATGTAGGGTTTCAACATATCAACGTTCCAAACTATCCGTAGTCGTTCATAGTCTGACAGGGTTAACCCACTGCCAAGTCGATGTTCCAGGTAGTCCACCTGAATAGAATCCATATCCGGTGAACCCACCAGCAGTTCCAACTTACTATCCCTGATCGAAGCCAATCGTCGGAATCGTTTTGGTTCAAGCAACTCAGCACCAGGTACCTCTATTCCCAGTAAGTCAAGAAACTTACCGTTCACCATCCCATGAGCATCGCACCGAAAACACTTGTATAGGATCGGCTCCGATGGATCCGGGGAACATTTTAGATAAAGATGAGCGTCGTTCCTATTACTCTGGCTATCACCACAGTATGGACACCTGATACGGTACTCATCGCTACCACTTCGTCGAAACAGTGATACGTTCGATTCAATTGCGCCAAGTATCTTTGCTTTCAGGGAAACTATATCATCTGCCATCAGAGAACCTCCTTCCTTCTTCCGAAGAATATATCATCGTATCAGGGTTGTTTCGTTTGACACGTTGAATACGATGATATATTCTCTCGGTAAGTTACGGCGTGATACGATGATAATTGGGAGGAATCTAGGTAATAACATGATCAACACGATAAAGACTGGAGGAAATATTAAATGTCAGGGATAGTAAAACGGATAGCTATCATAGGTATAGGTAACGCTGGTAGCCAGGTTGCCCTGTTAGCGGAGCAACGGTGTGGTGATCTGATAGACACCGCGTTTATCAATTCCAGCGACGCTGACCTAGCGATGGTCAACGAATCAAGATCAGAGTTTAAATTTAAGATCGGTGAGGGAACGATCGAGGGTAGCGGTAAGAACAGAAGTAAGACCAAACAATATTTGCTAGCGGATATCAGAAAGATCGTCTTCAACGAAGAGTTCATGGACATGATAAACGACAAGACCTATGTATTCGTTATCAGCAGCACAGCTGGTGGTACCGGTAGCGGAGCATCACCGGTGATGCTAGATATACTCCGTTCAGCTTTCCTCGATGTGAAGTTTATCATGGTTCAGATTCACCCGAATATGGAAACATCGTCTGTCGGCGAACTGGGGAATGCCAGGGAGTACCTTGATGAGTTCTACCGTGGTCTGGAGGGTGTAGCGTACATGGCATATGACAACGGAACAGCGGATCATCCCTCACCAACAAGATCCCTGGTGGAAATCAACGAAGCTATCGTCGAAGATATCAGACTTATCAGCGGATGTGATAACTTTCCAACCAAGTATGATTCGATCGACGAGGGAGACTTTGAAACGATCATCGGAACAGAGGGTAGGATCATCGTTGTTCGAATCACCAAAGGTCTCACTGAAAAAATTATGGAGGATACCCCGATCGATGACATCATTATCCGAGCTATTAAAAGATCCAAGCACGCAGAAATCAACCGAGATAAAACTTGCAAGTACTGGGGAATTATCACCTACTTCACCGAGGATGTTAACAAACTATATGACGCAAGATTGGAGAAGCTACAAGATTTCCTGGGATCACCGAAGGGAAAACGTTTCAATCACAACGCAGTGAATACAAATAATGAGAGCATGAATTTCCTGTACTTCATAGCATCCGGCTTATCACCGATCAATGATCATGTTCAGAAGATGGATGAGAGGGTGGAAGCACTAAAGTTAAACCTGGCCAAGAGTAAGCCCGGTGAGTATGTTGACTCCAGTGAAAACAATAGCTATGACACGATCATTGAACGGGAGAAATTTGAACGAAGGGATGGCAAGGAAAACACCACTATGGATATTATCGGTATCTTCAAAAAGTACTACTAGTATGAATATCGGGGAAGGAGGGACGATCCCTCCTTCCCCGTGATTAGAAGGAGGATTCACAGGTGGGAATCATATCAACGATCATAGCGGAAACAGGAGCCAAGATACTGGTGAACGAACTCAGTGATATTATCACTAGCCTAGGTGTGTTTTCAATCACGAAGATCAAGGATCAGTTTGCCAGAACGATATCATTCACTGTCGGTGCTACCTACCGTGATCAGTGGATGGAAGAAGCGCTGTATGCACTGCTATACCAGTACAACACTATCAGAAATAAATCAAACCTATCGATAGTCACCTACGGTGGAACAAATGATAAATCAGTTTACTACCGTCTAAGTGACGGTTTACATACCCTACGATATCGACAGTATCCCATCCTACTGCTGATAACATCTACCAGCTCTAACAAAGATCAACCAACTGGACGTGGGTCCGTCGTTCAACGTACATACTCGGTATCCACGTTTGATCTCAGTGAGAACTTTGTAACTCAGTTTGAGAGGGATATGTTACGTCACCGGAATGACCTGCTACGGATAAAATCAGACCTTGATACGATAAACGTATACCGTGATTCACATGATCAGGATGGTTACACTTACTGGGAGAAGGCACCATCGATAGCTAAACGATATCTTCGGACAGTCTACCTACCAGCGGAAATAAAGTTAACGCTGGTTAACACGGTAAATAGATTCTTCTCAGACAAAGAGTACTATCGAAAACACGGTATACCGCATAACCTGAAAATATTACTCTCAGCGCCAACTGCTAGTGGAAAAGAGTCACTATCCAAGGCTATTGCTAGTGAGTGGATCCGTAATCTATACTTTGTGACAGGTGGTAAAAAGGGTAGATTTGTCCCTCATGCTATCACTTCCAACAACGTTACCAATCCACTCTTTCTGATCAGTGATATCGATCGTTATCCGTTTCTGATCAACGATGAGTTACCGGTGGCTGAGGGAACCACTGAGGACAAGTTGGAAGAGAACAAACTGAGTTTTGTTCAGATGATAAATGCTCTGGACGGTGTGATGAGCGGTGAAGATCGTATCATAGTGATGACAACAAATCACATTGAAAAGTTCAGTCCAACGTTTCTACGACCAGGTAGGATAGATCTACTACTGGAGTTCAATCGGGTAGTTCCGGAAGTGTTTCGTAGGTTCATCTACGACTACTACGGTAAAGTTATACCTGAGAATATTAAATTGGTACGTGATGATATCTCTGTACCGGAGTTACAAGCTGATGCTCACTTTCTGAAGTTACCGGTTGAAGAGATACTCAGGAAGTATACCAAATAAGAAAGGAAGATCTCAATTGTATGGCTCCCTGGAACCCAGCATTAATATCTAATCAGGCTAACCAATGAGAGGAGGTCAGAGACGATGACCATCCCAGATAAACTAGAATGGTATCATGATGCATTTGATTCCTTCCTTGGGATACCCCAGGAAGCAGATAAACGCGACAAGGTTATCAGTGAAGGGTTTCATCTACCGGACATCGACGGAGCTCGTTCAGCTTTGGAACGGAACTACGCTGTCACCAATAACACGTTCAGCAGGGAAGCTCTGTCGGAGTCACTGAAGGATCTATACCTGAATTCATCGCACAAACTCACCGCTAGTAACACTGCTAACGTTCACTTCTTTCGCTGGGAAGGTTACTTCGACAGTTGGAAGAGAGACGGTAGTACCAGTTGGTATCAGATGACCCTACCGTGGGATATGTTTATCTACCCGGAGGAACGAGATAGGTTTAAACTATCTCGTTTCTACCACCGTTGGATCACCCAGGAAGAGCTGATGAATAACTGGGATATTTTCATGTGGACGATCATGATGTTCGTGAACAGGAGAGTAGCTTCCAACTATGAGATCTGGATAGAGGAACAGCAAGTGCTTATCCGTGTGCTTGCTCCGGAAAACTGGATATCAGGGAATCTACCGGTTTACCTGTACAAGTTCGATACTAATTTCCAAAGCAGGGTAAAAGTAAGTTATCGTGAGTTAGCTGACCACTATCGTTGGCAGTATCCGATCGATAATGTTCCCGATAGAAGGTTAGCAGGTCAGAGTAAAGTTTTGCTAACTTTTAATTTTGTCGTCAGTGACACTGAACCGATTCCTGATAGGTTAATCTCAGAAACACTTAGCGGCAATCTCAATTTTATTGAGTTGGTACATGGTACCAGGTTGATCGATGTTGGTAAGATTCACCCTATCAGCTCACGTTACCTGCTGTCAAGACAGAATGAACAGTTCTGGATGGGAATCATCTCGCCAAAGTTTCTACATGAGTACCCGGTACTACTGCCAACGGATACCATCTATCGTCCGTGGATACCATCGATGCAACCGATCATGGCTACTAAAAATGGTATACCGACCAGAGTAAAGGGTGATAGGGATCAACCGGTAACGATATCTGATCAGCAGGTACCCTGGGTTAAACATGATGAACCCAACGTCACTGAACGTCTCAGCAGGGAGATAACTGTGGATCAACCACCACCGGTATCCATAAAACAAACATACGTGAGCAAACATGATTACCGTGGCGACGACTATGATGGTTGGTACAATATGATTCGTCCGGTGGTACTATCCGATGCATTTCGATCACAGGTAGAACCCTATGATCTGATCCGTGAGGAACTTGATAAGTTTAGATTTGACCTGGATAATTTTATCCGGGCAACCGATGATTTTCCGGTGTACCTGAGAGATGATGCGGCCAAGAGTGAGGAGAACTGGATACGTTGGATAACTGTGCTTGACACCTACTGCAGGAATGTGTACGATGACAGTGTCACTTACTTTGATAGCCGTAGGTGTCCAAGGGATAGGGAACTGGAAACAACCTTTGAGCAGTGCTTTGAGTTCCTATCGTACCTCCGTGAACACACTGACTTCTGGGAAACGTATAGCGTTCTACCGCAGCGATGGTCCACCAACGTGAAGTGGATCATCCGCAGGTGCTACGAGCTGATAGATCGTTTTATCGTTGCTGACGTAATCGATAGGATACCTGATAAATTTCTCTGGGATAACCCCGGTGAATATGATGGTAGACAGCGTTTCAATCGTCCAGTGGATGAAGATAGTTTCATCTGCTTTGTCTACGAACCATCGGAGGAAGTATGGAGACCAACGGGTAGAAAATTTACCAGACACTTCCCAGATGTCTATACCATTGAGCCAGCTGACGTGGAACCCCCTAGGGTCTACAAAGCTTTCTTTTTCTACAGCGACACACCAAATGTTCGAGAGACAAGCACAGAACGTAGAAAATCCGATATCCACTATGATGAGGAAATGTTGGCATATGTCGAACGAAGGGGTGAGTTCAGGGATATCTTCATCGACAGGTTCTACTGGCTAGCGATTAACTCTCTCTACGATGGTTCCCTGGTTACCGGTAGTCACTGGGAAGTGATCGAACACATCATCGATAACCCATCATACAGGAGATTCACCGATCTATTCATCGGAACAGTTGATCCGTACTTCAAACTGGGACTAGCTACCTACATACGTGGATCAAACTTTCAGTTTCCATTCGACGATGCGATAGCTAAGTTAGAAGAGCAGATGTCCACGAAAGTACATGGTTTCAGCAGAGTAACTAGCTTCGAACACTACCTGAACCGTCAGTGGATACCATCGTACTTTGACTATCTCGAGAGGATGATGGATGACTATGATCCATCCAACCGATTACTTCGTCGACCACCGTTGTCATTTGATGTGCGTCAGCTGTCAAAAAAACTACAGGGTGCTGTCGATGCGATCATGGCCGGTGGTGCACAGGAAGCGTTATCACAGGTCACATACGCTACATTTCAGATGGATAGCGCTATCCACTATCAACTCAACGGAGAAACACTAACCAGCTTCTCATCATCGCTGAACGATAGTATCACCGGTCTATATAGCATACTTACGTACCTTGGTGATCTGGATCCGGAGATCATGTCGATCGATGATATTCTCAGGGTAGCTGATTGGTTATCCGGTTACGAATCAGCGATAGTTGATCTTGATAGGGATCGTCAGCAGCTGCATGACTACATACTATCGATGAAAGTATATGATCAGAAAACTACTCTGGTTAGTCTGATCAGTGGTATCGTTGACGAGGAATTTATCGGTAACCTGAGAACGATGATCAGCTGTATCTACCAATTTAAGATCGAAGAACTAAACCGAAGGATCAACTCTAATCCGTTCAACCTGGAACCTGATATCTCCAGCTTAATCTATCAACTTTCCAACCGTGATCACCTGTGGAACGAAGATATCAGGGAACTACGAACTCAGATCTATCAGAAAACTTTTGATCTCAACACATATTTTATCCCTGGAAAAATTTTATCCGAGGAAAACGCTAGCACTTTATTTTCTGAATTTTCTAATCTGCTATCGACGTTACAGTCACTACGCCACGAGATATGTGCATTCTGGCAACGATCAGAGATGGAACAGGACCAAGAACTCCTGTACCTGATGAATAGTAACATAGAATTTATATCCGACCGCGTTAACACCTATGTCACCTATATGGACGCTAGGACCAAGCTAACTCATGGGCTACAGCTGATCTCAGACTACATAACGTCGATTCCATCAAACCGTATATCTGGAACAGAAAAGAAATTTAAGGCCCTACTGATAAAGATTCCCGGTGACCTGCTTGAAGTTGTTTCAACATTCGGTGGAAGGGTCGATGAGTCATGGTTCAACCACCTGATAGGTGAACTTAACCTAGCTATCGATCGTTGGCTAGATTTTCTTGGTCTGGAGAAAATCTACTTTGATCGGTTGATCAAACTGACGGAACTACCATCACCCTATGTCAACGCTATGATGGAACAAGTTCCGGTAATAGTGTCAACTGAGAAGTATATCAGGTTGATCAGCGTACCACGTACCCCAGAGCCACGACCAGGGTATGATATGGTCTACCTAGCCACTGACCTTGAGATCGTTGAAGTTGATCTTCCATGCGATCCACCGGAAACGTTGTCCCCATGTGAGAAAGTACACATACCAGATGTTGGTACATGGATCCTCAACATCAGTGATCTGAGTGGTTATAAGACCTATACGCAGACCTTTTGTAATCCGATAAAAGGGGAACCCTACCTAATCGGACCAAGTGATCACTGGGTAAGTATGACAGTTAGGTGCACCGGTGCAACATCTTATCCGGTGTCTGACTACATCGATGTGAACTCAGTGGGAACGGAACTACGATTGATAGCCGAAGATATTCTTCACTCGTCGATAGATCAGTTTCAGCCAACATCAACAGTTGAGATTGATAGGATATCATCGGTGAATGATCGTTGGAAACATTTCATATCGGAACATAGCCACATCAGTTACTTGGTACAGCATACTGTATCGTCTATCCTGGAGGAACTTGATCTACTTGTTAGCTGTGGTTCGGAGATGAATTCTGAGGTGTTGGAATCTCACTGGAAGGATCTCTGTGAAAAGATTGACTATGTTGAGAACATTGCTGGGATATATCGTATCGATGCTACCTACGTATCTCAACCAGGAGAAGATTATCACATCGGTGACCTGGTAAGAGCCTTCACTAACGGTGAGCATGGCGTGTCTGATTATCTGTTTCAGGTTACCAGTACTGACGGAGGTAAAGTGACTTCGGTGCAACCGTTCATGGACTACGCACTGACTGGACCACTGGAACACCATGATACTCTGGCTGCTAGTAGCGGTTGCAAAGGTTATGGTCTGAAAATAACGGTGATAACTTCCAAGGTATATCCACCTGACAGTGACAATCACATGTCTCCACCTCCGGAACACGGTGATACGGATCTAATGTCGTTCAAGTTTGAAAATATCCATGATCTCGATATCAACTACGAAGTGTTTATCGGTGGAAAGCAATTTACTACTTTCCAACTACGTCATGGCGATTCCGATGATCCATTGCACCCGGGCAAGATCGATGTGATCTACCTACCGGCAAACATGGTGAGTGATCTCAAAAATTCATCGGTAACGATGTCCGGAGATAATCACGCCACGTACAGGTTGGATGGTATCACGGTGGTGGAACCCGGTGCAGGCTATCACCTGAACCAGGAAGTACTGGTTGATACCGGTGAGGTGTGTCTACGGTTGAACGTAGATAGATTAACCGATACACCGTTCAAAGGTATAGCGGAGGTACATCCACTGAATCCAATGGATAGCTACGATGGTACTGACCCAGGTGGTACGTACCTTGAAACAGTTCCTAGTTCGATGAATAACATCGACGACGAATTTAACGACAGTGGTTTCAATGCAACGTTCATGTACCCATCGGTTGAACCAGGGTCTGACTACGATGATAGTGGTATCATCTATCAGGGACATCGGATAGATAACTCACAGGTACCAATGTGGGATGAAACGTATAACGGTATCGTTGATGTTCAGGAAGTAACGAACCCAATGATCCCAGATGTGCTACGTCAACCACCGTTGCAACCACCACGTGGTGAGTATCAGCTGATTCGAAAGTGCAGGCTACACCGATCAGATGAACCTATCATCAGACTGCTACCCGATCTGGAAGTTTCAAGTGTTTCCGACCTACCAAGGTCACCTGATCAGTGGTCAGGTGGTACGATCGGTAGTAGGGTTGTTGTTGAATCAGACGTTACCAGGGAAGGTCACCGCTACCTATACACTGTGTTGAAAGTGACTTCAACGGGAGCATTCTGCTATGATACCGGTATCACCTATGATACCAGCTGGAATCACTTTGATGTGAACTGGATGGACACTGACTGGTACCCAGATCTCATATCCAGATCCGATGTACATTTAAACAGTACAACCTACATATCTGACCTAACGATCAGTGACCTGTCAGTTTTCAACTGGACTACCAAGGTGTGGGAGGATCTATCGGATGATGATCGGTGGAGACTGGAAGTTAGGGAGAATCCAGGGGATAGGGACTATGGATTTCGATTGACATTCCTCGGTGATAATCATGGTGATCCAAATGATCGATATTCCTACGATATGATGCTGTATCTGAACAAAGTGAGTGATAATCAGTCCCGAAACATCTCTCTGATCAAACAATCGAGTATATCGGTGCGATCATCGGTGATCGATCAACGTGAAACTTTACCTGGTCATCAATCAGTGATGACAGGTAGAACGGTGAGAATACGAAAACTATTTCCATATGAGCAGGTTGAACGACACACCTTCCACGATGGTGAGTTGCAGGTGCTATGTCAGCAGGTTGAGTACTATCGTCTGAAAGGAATCAGGGATATTCACTCGGTAGTTGCTACACCGGATAAACTGGAGCACAAAGGTGGATCATCATCTATCAGCGTTGAACTACGCAAGTACCTGAAAGAGGGAAAAGGCATATCGTTCTCACGCAACCAGTACATGCACTTCCGAAATGAGATCCACCTGGAAGATGTGAAAATCTTCAACCAGGTAACGGGTAAGTTTGAGAATATCCTAGATCCAACTCGGTGGGTAGTGTACTTCCTTGACAGTGAACGTTCCGAGGATCATCGTGAGATCAGAACTAATTTCAGTGAAGCTGTGATAACTAAAGTTGGTTCTGACTACCTGTCAGGTCCAGGATGGGGACGCAACGGTGATAATGACTCCCATGTCTTTGGTTGGTTGCTGGCAGATGATGGTAAGTTGGTTAGGTTTAACCCGATGCACTTTGTCAATCAACCATCGGATGGTACATTATCATTTGAGATCTATCAGGGTTACATTGGTAGACATGGCTCAGTTGGCAGGGTATCGATTCACTTCCGCACTGAAACAGTTGATGTGATCGACGATGGTTACATTCATAGGGTGACAAACCCAATGGCACCGATCAGTGAAGAGATGAAACTGATACCAATCGGTGAACTGGGACAGACTGAGGAGTTTGATTTCCAGGTGTCACTGACACCACGTAGTTTCTCATTCTTCGATAGCCACTGGGTCATTCGACCATCGCTGGATATACCTAATTGGCAGTGTCAGGCTGACCGTTGGTATGTTCTGGTGAATGGTATCAGGTATCCGATCATCAACCAGTCAACAGGTCTACCAACGTTGAAAGTGGTTGAGCATGAAACCGGTACCACGGTGACATTCATGAACATACACCGTGCATATGAACAGCTAGAGTTCAGAACGCTACCATATCCGATCAGGTCAGTTTACTCACTGAGACACATACCGCAACATGGTTTCATCAATCTCGACGGTAAACTAAATAAACCACTGAGCAGACGCTACTATGAGTTCTGGGTAAACGGTAAACTGCTTGACGATGAGGTGACAATCGTATCACCGGTTAAACTGTTTCTGCACGGGTTAACCTCACTGAGAAACCTGGAAATAGTGGAGGTGAACAGGGATCCGCATGAGTACTTTGCTGACACTTTCCTCCGATCAGAATTCACGTCCGACGGTATACCGTCGCTACACTATGACTATCGCACCTACCTTGACGGTGCCATCGACGGTAAACGGTTAGGTGATCAGGGAGATATCTACTCCGATCAGGAACGTGAACAGCTGCTCTACCCGGTGTGGAAACAGGTAGATCGTGATCACCGTGAGTACAAGTTTTACCCTGAGAACTGTAACGTTGACCGTGATATCCTGCTGAGACTTTTTCCCGGTGATCTACCGTTACCCGATTACCTGTCGGATGATCTCTATGGTCTAGCTATCCTTGACATTCCTACGATCGAGGGTGTATCAGTGTCAGGTAGGGACATGACATTCGGAGATTTTAACTTCGTACCGATCAGTGATCAGCAGATCATCGATATGCTCAACGAAGAGTGGTCACAGGAAATAGCAGATGATCCATACCTTGATCGCCATTACCTGGTAGGACCTGATCAGTGGTATGGAGCAACGATAAAGATGTATGATGAATTTGGTATACGTGTGCATGATCTCAACAGTGCCTGCTACACTGTGCACGATGATACTATCCTTGGTATAAACACGTCAACAAAGCAAACTACGATTATTCAGTAAAAAAATAATAGTGCACATGGTAACTGGAGGTCATATGACCTCCAGTTACCACCTGTACATTTAATCATCAGAGTACTCAGATAGGAACTTATCAAGTTGATTATCAGTAATATCATCAAGACAGCCCTGATATAGTGCTGTGGAATTATTAATATCTATGAACTTAATCGTTGGTTTATACTCTGGATGTCGCATATCTACGATAACTTTGTTAATTCCAACGTCGATTTCTAGCCGTAATTTGGGGTCAGATGGGAACACTGAGTCTAGAAATATACTTAATGCCAGATCACAATCGTTATACAGATTTGATCCAATATCAAGATATAATCGAAGTGTATTTCCAGTCCACTTATTCAACAGGACTCCGGCACCTGGTTCGAATGGTGGTACTAAGTCTATTTCATTTTTCTTAATACTCTCCTTAACTTTTTTGATCACCAGTGAAACATAGCAAAGTAGATCATGCGTGCTATATGCTAACTGTTCCAACTCACCGGAAAGGTTGCTACTTGATAGAACTTCTTTACGTCTATAATCATCTATCTCGTAGCTGATATCCTTACCGTTAACCCTCACCGAGATAATAGCACTCACATTGCCGTAGATATCAATGACAACAACGTTACTCCCAAAAGTCAATGATATCTGAAAACCTTTTGTAAACGATATCGCTAGATCTTTGTCAAGTGTGAGCTGAACGATGGTCAACGATTTTATCTGCTCACTGTGAAGTTTCTTGACCGAGCAACCAAGGTACTCACTAATTTTTTCCACGTCAGATTCATGTGCGATAAGTTTTATTGTGTTAAACTTAAATTTTTTACCCAGGTTAACGCAGATATTAGCTATCAATTGCATCATACTATCGCTCAGTATCCTACGGATATCATTGGTCATATCGATCAGATCATTGGTGACCTCAGAACTTGGTATCGGTTTAACGGGCATGTTATCGATATCCTTGAATTTATCTGTGATATCGAAGTTGTTGTAGGTTACACTGTTGACCAGACCCATGTTGTTATCCACAATCAGTGTTACCTGATCATAGTTGATCAGGTAGATAATCACCGAGTAACCATCGGAAGCTATGTCATATGTTACGCAGGTGACGTTATTGTCCCTGATATCAGCCACCGAGCAATCAAAGAAACTGATCATCTGTTCCAGATCATATGTTGTGCTGAAAAATCCATGATTAGTTTCACAGTTCGTATATCGTCTGTTCATGCGCATGTAGATTTTAAATATCAGCCTGACTATGTTGCCGATGATTTTATCATCTGGCAACTGGCGTTCGATCTTATCCTGATACAACGCATAGGTGATATCGATACCATTGTGCGTTAGCGTTGTGATGTGCGCTTTCCTATCAACGATGAGCGTGGTAATATCATTAATGTCTTCACCGATAAGTTTCAGCAGATAACCATTTTCGTGAACTTCATAGTTTGCAAGTCTGATATGATTGTCAATGAGTTTCGACAGGGAACAATCAAACCAGTGACTTATCTTAATCGGATGAAAGATCGTACCGTGGATAAACTCAGCATTCTTGTAACTCTGATCCAGATTTACTTTGATCTCACGTACCAACTCAACCAAACTACTCAGAGCATTGGGATCCTGAACACTATGATCATCTGGTATCTTCCTAGCAACGGGTGATTCTCCATCATCAGGTGGATCATCGGTTGGTTGATCCACCGTATCAAGTTCATTCAACCAACCAACGAAAGTGTCATTGGCAAAACTGTCGATAGCTTCGATCGAAGAATCGATCAACTCATGGATCTGTTCCCGTCCCGCTTGCCAATGTTTCTCAACGGCCTGTTTGACATACTGATCGATGAGCCTTCGAGTGGAACGACTAAGATGACACCACTTGTCATCAAATCTATCCGGTGACTGGTACTCCGATATGTACTCCGTCTGATCCTCGAAGAATCCCTTGGCATCGGGGTAGGTAAATGGAAATTCAAGTTGACACTCCTGATCACCGGGTGGAATAAGGTTCTGCTGATCCTCCGGTGATATGCGAAGAAACTTATGAAATTCTTCCAACATTCTGTCAGAGGATCTATCCCATGCAAACATGTCTGATACTCGAAACGTATAATCCCACAAGAGATTATCGTACTCATCGTAGGAAGGTGTTAATGACACGCTTTCGATTCCCATGGTCATTTTATCACCTTGTTGATCTTTCGAAATGTTTTTATTATTTTTAATCCCTTCATTCGGTCGATCATCAAAGAACTTAGTACCACTGGGATAGGTAAACGGAGACTCAGGATCAGTCTGATCGGAAAGTGTGATGCTACTGTCTGCAATTGAAACTTTACCATTCGACTGATTATCAACTTTGTTATCCCGGGAGAATTTTTTATACCAGATCTCATAGTCTCCAGGTGGTAAATCATCACCATTCGTTTTCAGAAGAAATCTGTGAAAAGCTCTTGCCATCCTATCTCTATTTGCTTCCCTGAACACTGAACTATCGATTGCTGAATTATCCGATACTGATACAGCGGTGATAAATCTCCATGCCATACTCGGTGGATTATCATCTAATCGTTTTAACACATACATGTGATCAATAACCCTAGTTGGATTCTCATCAGGTCGTTCATTGGAAATTTCGCTATCGTAATCGATTTCAATTTTATCGATACTGTTTTCCTCTGTCATTTTTTAATATTCCCCTTGTTTAGATTTTATCAGACGTTGTTTTTGTATCAAGGCTTATCCGGTGCAGAATAATATATCATCATCCTGTCAGGTTATTTTTTGTCATGTGAATCTCATATCCGTTGTGTTCGATCAGATTTTATTTTTAATATCCGCTGGTAGTGATTGATCAGAATTATCTGAATTCATAACCCCATGAAATCCAAACCTATCACGAAGATACTGATAAGATTTGCCGTAGAACATTCCTTGTAGAGTTCCTTCTGGTACTCCAGAGATTTTTGCTATCCTACCAACGGAATGTCCTTTAGATTTTAACGCAAAAATCTCACTTAGAATATCATCGGAGTATTTTTTCCTGGCTATAAATGGTTGATTGATGTAACTATCCTGATTCATAATTTCTGATTTTTGTACCCACTGTAGATTTGAAAAATGAACATTACGTTTGTTGCCATCGATGTATTTTATCCAGAAATAATTATTTGGGTTTGGAATAAATACTTCTGCCACTAGTCGATGAATGTAGAGATTGATACTACTACCATCATGCCGTAGTGTTACTATTGGACATCCACTAACATTTGATCCTTGGAGAATTTTCTTATGTTTGTTACTGTAAACTCTCCCATTACTTGAGATCAAATATCCATCATAACCAGGAATAAATCTCCATCTCTCGTTATCATCTGGGGAGATCTTATCAAGTTCACACAATAACCAAAAACTTGATAGGAGTTGCTGAGGATATTTACCAAACAAATATATTTTGTTTGATAATTCTTTTATACACTTACTGATATTTTGATCATAATTTTTCTTTCCCATTTACCAATTCCTCCTTATAATATTTAAAATAAATAGTTATTTCAAATTTTCTTTTTATTAACTTTTTCCTATACCAGGTTTTTCCAGTGTAATTAATGTGTATTTAATACTTATTTAGCTTCGCTAAATAAGACACCCCAAAATACTATCATTTATCTTAATTTACTAACGTAAATTAATCTAAATAATAGTATTTTGAAAGGTATAATCCAATTCACTTTCAGTGAATTGTATTATAATAGAATATATCGACATCTTCGATGTCGATATACGCTAAAAATTAACATTATTTTGGTTCTGTGTTAAAAATGTTTTTATTGAAGCTACTTGAGTGGCTGAAATAAAAACATTTTGCATAACAAAAACAGGGGAAGTATGAAATACTTTCCATGGGTTTGTTGTGCTAATACTGACTTTGGTTGATGAATTGATTGTCTACACTACACATATCATGTGTAGTGTTGCTAATATACTGACACACTTGTGGTGTGAGTGAGATCCCCCAGTGATGGGGGATGCTCATCACGTCAACTCCATATACCGAAGGTATATTCCCAGTATGAAAATATATAGGATGCAAAATTTCTTATCATTATTAGTTCGTACTATCATGAATCGAGATTAATATAGATCACCGAGTGGACTAAAGTTTCTATTTTTTTAAATCTTGCCCTGAACCAAAATGCTAAAGTTGGAATGCTAGTATCGATAACATCGAAGAAGTAGGTTAGTTTTTTATCACCGTATGGTCTCAACCTACCGATTATCTGCTGAGCTTGCACTGTCGATGCATATGGTTCCAAACATATCAGTACTCTCAACCCAGGTATGTCCCTGCCAGTTCCACATGATTTGATCGTTGTCACGATGATATCCTTCCTAGTTGCATCGTCTTTCTCATCACGTGGAACTTTTGAGTGGTACACACCCAACGTTTTATCTGGGAATTCCTTTCTCAGTTTCTCAGCCACCCTATCAACAGCCTCGATCAACGGGATGAAGATCATCGTTTTACCATCGAGATCATAAGTTTTTTTCATCAGTTCCACGATTGCCTGGTATGCACTGTCGTTTGGATCTGTCAGAAATGCATACCTACCGTAGGTTGCTGCTGTCATACCGGTGTATGGACAAACCTTTCTCATCATGTATGTGGTTGGACGGCTCTTAATATAAACAACATGGTAGGTAACATGTTTTTTAATTACCGCTTGACTTTCCAACTCACCAAAAGTTTGAATCGATGAGAAAGCTTGCTTGAAACAAACTGACTCCGATTTATCCGACCTATCAAAAGTTGCTGTGAGGTACCAAGTTCTATTAACATTGCTAAAACTATCAACAAGTAATATATTAGCAAACTCCAGATGAGACTCATCGTAAACTTTTATACCAGCTTTTAATTTTCTGAAGAATTGCTTGAACTGAGTATAACCATGCTGTGACAGGTAACTGCGAAGTGTCTGGTGGTTGACAAAGTTCACATCCTTCGGTTCCAACGTTCTGGCCGTTATTGCTTCCATCATCTCGGAACCCGATATGTTGAGAAGTTCACTGCGATCGTAGTCGAACAGATCTGTGAACTGTTTCATCCACTGTTTCTTCAGACCTTCATTGTGAGTAATGACTAGCGTTCTGATATTAAGTTTAGTGGCAGCGTAGGAAACAACAAACGTCTTGCCATGACCGGTTTGTAGATTCAGAGCTAGTTGGTGGTTGTAACATGTCACCAGAAAATCTATCGATACTTCCTGCAGTTCATCCCGTGGTTCACGCAGTGGGAAATGTTTTCTGCACATCTTTGTGGATGGATCCGACTTTGGATGAACAACTGCCTGAGCACCTGTCCACATCTCCAGTTTGCTGATCGGTGTTCCACGTGGTAGGTAGAGTGTTCCATCCTCGATCATGTAGCCGCAGGGATATTCTTTCAACGAGTACCGATCAAACGCCGTGTACATCTCTTCCAACTTTGGAAGTTCACCTTTCACGTATGGGCTCAACTCAACATGGGTATTAAATATTTCTAATTTCATCGTATTAACTTTCCTCCTATGGTCAACATGTAGAATAATATATAACCGATACCAGGAGTAACACAACGATGGCCAGTATCAGCATGCATTCCAACTTTTCCTATGTGGATCAAGATTACTCGTATACACTTGTCAGCGGTGTGCTAACAATAGCAATCCGTGATCTGATCTGCTTGTACGCAAAACGATTACCGGTAGTGGAGATACATCCGTATCCCGGTAACTTCTCACACGAGGAAAAACCAAAGTTAGAACCTGAACCATTTGATACCTGTGTTACCAGTGCGGAGATCGATGAACTGAAAACTTTTCTCCGTTTTGTTCGCAACGGTAACCGTAAATTTGTCACAGCTGTCAGGTTGAAACCAATGTTTCCACTGCTTGGTCCAAAGTTTGATCCCGATGGTTCATCTGCGATAGCGATTATTGACTATCTCGGTGACAGTGATAGCGAAGCTCCGCGTATCATGATCACGATGTTTTACTTTGGTGGGCTGGTGATTCGACCAATGCTGATAGTTACCAGCATGGCATTCGGGTTAGACAGCGCTAAGATTATTGGTCCGTTTGTGATGGGCAAGAGTAACTCGAGATCTGAGAAGTTCTGCCGTGAACTGTGGACAGAGATTCCTGATCTGGAGAGCGTGATGACCCGATTAACCTGTCGACTGATCCAACGGTTCACACGAAACGGTAATGATATCCTGAATAACATGATTGAGTTTCAACATAGTCCCAGTGAACTGTACTTCCTGGAGAAGTTTATATCCAACCTGGAGAACCGAAATCAGAGTTTATTACTAGCGATCAACGTGATACGGGTGATAAATCAGAAATATCTCACGGACGATGACGATCGATACCCGATGGATGTTGACAAATTGAGAGCCTACCGTGATATGGATTGGAAAGGTACACCGTTCTTTGATCTAAACATGCGTGAGTGGAAGTTCATAGCAAACTACACGGAGAGTGGAAAGTACCTATCACACCCAAAGTATGATAGTTTTGTTCTGCGTGAAGCGTTTGCTGATCCCAGGTATGGTCAACGCTTTCAGGTCAAGTACGAGGAAGTTGAAACTGACGATCTTATCCTGAACATCTACACGGAGGTTGATCGATATACCGGCACACTGATAGCTAGGTATGATACCGATGACATGGGCTACAGTGCATACATGATCGTATCAACTGATTTTACCTATGAGAGTAAACTCCATAATATCTTCCGTGAGATGAAACTGGTAATCGGAATAAATGCTTCCGCTGGTTTACCGGGTAATGAGGCTGATCTGCTTAGCAAGTTTCCCGATTTACTGCTAGATCGAAATGAACTGATGAGTATCTATCATTCTCTAATTAGTTTACTGATGACCGTTCACCTGAGACCCGATAGAACAAGGATGATACGTGAAACCAGAAAGGTCGATTATGACAGCACCGGTAGATCGATACCAGTGGAGAATGATGATCAGTGGGTAACCAGGTATATACTCCGATCAGCTTCCGAAGCTAGGGAACAGGTTAGATTATCCGGTGCCACTTCCAACCTAGTGTGTGAGTATGTGGTACCGGAATGGGAACGAGAAGCTCACACTCGAACGCTGAGCAATGGTAAAGTTATTCATGTTGATAAGCACACTGTCACCCGTAGAAAACCACTGACCGAGAAGAGTGTTCGGTTTAAACTGTAGATAAAAAGTTAGGGTAGCCGATCGGCTACCCTAACTTTTTAAAGATATATTCTACAGTTGAGCTACCGGTCACTGTTATTCACCGAGCGGAATCTCAAGCTGTTCCTTCGACGTTCTGTGTCTAACCTGCAATATTTTACCCTGTTTACCATCGCTGATAACCTTCTCCACCAGATACTCATCCGGGTTAAGTTTATCGGGCATTTCCGCCATAGCCTTTTTCTCACGCACAGTAGGATTTCTTCCACGCATACTATTAACCGTTCACCTCCTTCCTAGATAATTTTAAATAGTCGCATCAACGTGAAACCATAGTTTTCCAACACCTGGAATCTCTTTCGGATACCGAGTATCGGTGGTTCCAGGAAGATACGGTAGTCAATGTCAACAAATTCCGCTTTCTTCAGTTTCACCGGTAGTAATTCCCTGTTGATGAGCACTGGATAGATGCTATCATTGATCTGGATCCTGATCACTTTGCCATCGTAGAAATCGTTATTGTCGGTAAGTGGGTACCAACCACCCTCATCCAACCTATTTCCGTAGGGAAATATTTTCTTCAGACCAACGGTTGACCTGTCCAACGGATCATACTCCCTGATATCAAAATCACTGTCCGTCACTAGCAACCCAAGCAGATCCTTATCCGGAACAATCACAGTGGCATTACCCCCAGAGTCCCTAGAAATCATCACACGATCAACAATATAGTAAACCGATAGTGCTGCTCTGCGCAGCATGACTTCCTTGCAATGTTCCACTGCAGTCTGCGGACTGATCACTTTCTTAGCCACATCATTTCACCTCCCTGAGCATATCTATGGTGGGACACCCGCCAAGCTTTCCAAGAAAGGGGTTCAAACTAACTAGACGCTGATAGTAGTGCTCGCTCATTTCCCTGGAGTGCTTCTCCGTCGACCTACCCTGACCTAGCAACCGTGCTAGGAGTAGTCCCTGGGTAAAGTTGAACTCGTTGTTACTCTCACCGAAGACCGATAGCTCAAGGTTTAACGGTACGGGTCGTGATTGCTTGCGCTTTATGTGGTTACTGGATAGTTTATCCGCCAGAGTCACCAGATCAACCATCAGCCGTGTGGTGTCATCTAGTTGCTCGTAGACCGACAGGATAGGACATGAATGGAAGAAAATCGGGTAGAGGATCCTGGTATCCGTGATACCAAATTCCATGATGAGATAGATCCCAGCAGCGAGAGCGTGCAACTGGATATCCGTGTTGAAATAATCATCCAGCTGAAACGGTTCCAGCGTAGGTAGGTTTAACCGCACATACCGGTTTAGATCCACCGGCACAACAACGTTGTTGAGAGTAACCTCAGCCTGGGAGGAATCGCTTAGAAACTTTCCTTTCAGGAGATCGTGACCCATCGAAGCATACCTAAGTTTGTAACGATCAGCCTGATCGAGCACGTCACCGAAATGGCCCGATAACCTTTCGGAGAATGAAGCCGTTAGTTCCAGGTGTTCGATACGAACCGGATCACGGTCACCGTATAGCCGATTGAGCGTATCCACCAACCGATCAAAATCTAACTCAGAGTTGTTATCTGATGAAAGTAAATTCTGAGAGATCGACATTGAGTGATCATCTCCTTTCTACGTGTTAGAATATATGATCATTTTCAGATGGACACGTTTAGCGGTGAAAAAAACAGGAGGAGAATCTAGTGTTTATCACGAGAATGGAGCACCATCTACGTAGGGTAGCTACGCTACCGAGAAGAATAGTAAAACACCTTAACTATGATAGGATCACCCTGAGCTACCTACCGATGATCACGATCATCGCGATGATCACCGCTAGCGCTATCGTTGTGATCGCTGCCAGTTCAAGCAATAATATTTTACCGTTTGAGGACTCCGACTATGATAACGCGGAACGAATAACCTTCGATCAACCGATTAGATTTGTACGGGAAGTATCACTTCCGATGATAGTCGCTGCTATCGAAGTGCCGGAAGAACCACCGGTGGAATCTTCCGTGAGATCTGTACCGATACTCGATGTTCCACTATCTGAAACCACTATCGATGATGCTTTGGAAGAGGAACCAGCTACAGAAGAAGAGGTAATTGATAGTTTGGAGGAATCAGAACAAGAGGATATTCCTGATAACAGTGTCGGTGTAGCTACCTTTGAACCCACCACTGTCAGACGTACCGTGGAAGAGAGTTCACCTGATGCAGAGATGAACTTTCCACCGATCTACCTGGTGTACAAGAACGGTATGAACATCAGGGTTACCGGTAAACTGCAGCACTACATCCGGGAACTAATGGAAACCCATGGTTACTGGGAGAATCTAACCTATGGCATGATACTTGTAGAATCAACATTTAACCCGGGATCAATCGGTGGATGGATCTGTGATCTTCACACGAGGGCTGAGGAGTGTGATCACGATTGCTGTGCTAACGGTACCTGCAACCTGAAGGGACGTTACTTTGGTCTATCCCAGATGTCAGCCTACTGGCTACGTAGTCCAGCGTTAGCTGAGTATCGACTGACAGATGACTACCGATCACGTGATCTGCTGAATCCATATGATAATCTCCTGACGATGATTGAATCATGGAACTACGCTAGGGATAAGTATGAACTGGATACCAGCACTGAACTTGGTATGATCCGGATACTGTTCTGGCACAATACCGGTCAGAATCCAAACCACGTGACACTTGAAGGTTATCCCGGGTGGTGGTACCGTGACTACGCTAGTAAAGTTTATCGGTTTGCCGGTGAACTACTGGTAATAGGATATGGTACATCTGACAATGATAATATGGAGGTTGAGCCCATGAACGATGAGCTATCGTTGAAACTCATGTAGGTTTCAACCGACAGTTGACATAGAGAGTTGCCGGGGATATTTCCCCGGCAACTTATTTTTTACTCTGATAGCGGAACTTGATTATAATTTTACGATGATAGGAGGTCTTACACGGTGGAAAGTTTTCAATCGGTGCTTGATCTGATAATTAATTCACTGCTGATACCGGTGATAGTCATCGTGATACCGATTATCCTGATGAAGGCTCAGGGTTATGCCAAACGTATCACGACAAGCACAACGGAGAAGAATGAGAAGGAATCCCTGGAATCAGTGGTATCGGTCACCTCACAGTTGCTGGAGCAAGTGGAAATGATCGTATCCGCTGCGATAGCATCCAACATGGACCTAGCAAATGAGATGAAAGAGGCAGCTTCCGATGGTAAGTTGACAGACGAGGAGATCGAGAGCTTACATGCTTCCGGAAAGAGTTTAGTCTATCGTATGTTACCGGGTAACCTGACAAAGGGTGCCCTACTAACGCTGTTAGGTGGAAGGGAGCACCTTGATGCGATGATAGATAGTTTCATGAAATTGGAACTGATAAAACTTAAGGCGGAAATGTCACGTTTCAATGACACGGTAAAATCTATCACTGATTCAGACGATGACGATTAGTGATCAACCAACCTCCTACGTAGGAGGTTGGTTGATCACCGAATAATTAACCACGGATAAGGAAAGAGGTGAAAGCAAACTGTGAAAATATCACTATTGGACCCGGAGAAGTTGATAGCGGTCAACAAACTGAGAGAGTGTACTTCGTCGAAGATCTACGGAGCAGGAAAGGGTATGCGAGATCCCAATGGAATCGTGTCCGAGGAAATCTTTGGTCTGAGTAGACAGGATAGAAAATCAACTTTTGCCTACATCGATCTGAAGATTCAGTACATTCACCCACATGTGTACTCTGCTATTCTCAGTCGAATGTGCCAACCGGTAGTTCACCTGGTATCAGGTCAGAAAAAGTACAAGATAGTAGATGGTTACTTCAGGGAGGATGAGGGTGGTTGGACCGGTATCGAGCAACTCTACGCGCACTGGCCAGAGATTGACTGGTCAAAGTCCACTTCCAAGAATGTCCAGTCGATAAAACTACTGAAACTAACGCCACGCAATCAGATCTTCATGGGGAAGTTGATAATCACACCACCGGGTTATCGGGACATCCTTCCAAGTGGCTCCGGTGGTAGTACCTCGGATATCAATCCGGAGATCAATAAAATGTATACCTCGTTGATAAACCGGGTAAACGCTACTTCCCAGGGAGGTATCCTACGAACACGGTACTATCCACTGCAAGCAGCCATTCAGAACATACTGGTGAAAGTCTACAACGAACACAAGAAGATGATCGAGGGAAAAGGAGGTTATATCAAACGGTTCCTACTTGGTAAAAGTATCAGTTACGGTACACGTAGCGTTATCGCTGCACCCTCCTACAACAACGAAACACTAGCTGAGAATCTCATCGATATCGAACACATGGGACTACCGATAGCTCAGTGCCTAGCTACTTTCAAACCATTCATCGAAGCCTGGGTGAAGAACTTCTTCCAACGTGAGATAGTTATCAACCAGAACATCGTTCGGTTTGTTAACACTACTAACGGCAAGGAAGTATCGGGATCAGTCCTCAAACCCGAATCACAGTTCTCAGACCGTGAGATCGATAGGATAATCACTAACTTTGTTCGGAACCCAGACAGTAGGTTCAGGGTGATAACCGTGGAGATAGAGTTACCACAGGATCCAGGTAGGGAATTGGAAACGATGATTGTCAACCTATCCCTGAAAGGTAAGGAAGTGTTACCGAACAATCAACTGGTGGATCTCAAACGACCACTGACAGTCACCGATATCCTCTACCTAGCTAGCGTTGATACCTGTGAACGACGACATGTGATGGTCAGTAGGTATCCAGTTGGAACCGACAAGGGTATCTTTCTCAGCAAGATACGGGTTGAGTCAACCCAGAAAAAAGTACATGTAATTTTTAACGGAAAGGATTATCCGTTCTACCCGGTGGTAGATCTAGCTACTCCGAAGGATCTTGTCGGTATAGAGTTCATCGATACGACAAGATTCAGTAATTCCCTGTTAAAGGGGATGGGTAAACGTTCCAATCGGTGCCCATCTAAAACTTCCCTAATTGCGGGAAACCTGTGATATCCACTGATACCAACCTACCATGGGAACATAGGTAGCGGCTGAAGTAACTATTCAGGGATGGTAACAAGTCAGTGGAGTTGGGTAATCGACGCAGCAAAGCACCGAGTAGTCGGAACGGTGTGGGCTCAGAGACTATCGAAAACCTACGTGATCGGAGAAAGACCATCACAACGTAGCGAGTAGAGTACGGCCACTGTATTCAGTGGTGGGTTTGGAACCCCTTAAATGGAAACGGGAAGCACTGGTAACTGGTAACAGGTTATCATGTGAAAATATAGTCCATGTGGCAGATTTCGACGGAGACACCGTCTCAGTACGAGGTTTATGGTCAGATGAAGCAAATGATGAAGCTGAAAGGATAATGGGACAGAAAATCACTACGATGAATATCACCGGAGGTGGAACACAACGAGTTGAGATGGAAATCTACAATTCCTACTATGAGCTGACACGGGTAGAGGATAAA
>Ga0123353_10000123_pt1 | contig 92814 bp, 64 predicted proteins | sample TergutLab28metaG_3_FD_92763 | JGI IMG/M metagenome (GOLD analysis project Ga0123353, IMG submission 92763) | Labiotermes labralis P3 segment gut microbial communities from Petit-Saut dam, French Guiana - Lab288 P3 | ecosystem: Host-associated > Arthropoda: Insects > Digestive system > Gut ...
CGAGGATATTCATGTAATTTGTTTCTACATTTTTTAAATGCAGATATACATTTTTATCATCTTTCCCGATTAGTATGTCAAACGACGGATACAATGTTTTAAGACCGCTGTATATTCCGCTTACTCCTCCGTTTGTTTCCAATACATTATATTTTTTGTATATCTCAAATCCGTGCGTCATATCCAAATCTATCAAACTTCCTTCGTTGATTGCCGCGTTGCCGGTTACTCTTAAAATATCGTTTGTAGGAGGAGCTATTGGACTTTCTAGTGTTCCTTCATTTAGTCTTATTGCCAAAATACCGCTTTCAATGTAATTTCCGTCTATTGTTAATGTGCCAAATTCGGATACTCCGCTTGCATGACCGGGTTTTACTGTTCCGTAAACATTATTTGTCACATTTCCTATTATTTTTCCGGTTCCGCTCAATACTGTATCCGCGTTTACCGTCAAGTTCAATGATTTGAAATTATTTGTTAATACTTCCATTTCTCCTGCATTTATTATTGTATTATACAAGCCCGCAGATGAGTTAGTGCTCATTATCAGTTTGCCCAATCCATTCTTTTCAAAATATCCTTCGGTATTCTTTCCTATTATACCGTTCATCGTCATTGTATTGTCATCTATGTCCAAATCTATTATCGAATTAATATCATACGCATACAGATTGTTAAACATTGTTATGGGCTCTGCCGCTGTTATGTTTAGTTTTCCGCCGTTACCGTTATCAAAGTATATATCGCCGGTTCCTGTTGTATAACTTGTTCTTACTACTCCGCCGTATATATTCAATCTTCCGTCTATTGCGTTTATATCACTGTTTAATATCAACGCTCCGGTTCCTGTCTTTGTTATTTCCGTATACATATCATTTGAAGTTATTGAATCATTTATTGTCATTGTGATGTCTTCTATTTCCAAATTAAGCAATGCGTATTGTTCTAAATGGAATACATTCGGCGTTAATCCTGCTATATTACCTTCTATAAGAGTATCTGATGTCGGAGTTATATTCATCACGGCAAATTTATCTTCTTCACCTTCCATATATACGGCTCCGCCTTTCTCTCCCGCTATGTTTCCGGCAAACATTATATCTCCCGCTGTTACCGTTGCGCCTGCTCCTATATACATCGCTCCGCCGAATTCTGCTTCATTATTTATAAATTCTGCGATCGAATTAAATGTATAATTTGTGTCCTGTACAACAAAAATTGCTCCGCCGAAATCCGCGGTATTATTTACAAAATACGCGTTTTTATCAAATGTCGTGGTTTCTTGTCCCAAATACAATGCTCCGCCAGAACTTACCGCATTGTTAAATGTAAATAACGATTCTCCGTCAAAATACATCCATGAACCTGCGTCTCCGTATATTGCGCCGCCGGAATTGCCCGCGTTGTTTGAACTGAATATTATTGTATTACCTTCCGAAACTTTAAAACTTACTGTTGAATTATATTGCGAGTATATCGCGCCGCCGTAAATATCCGCGCTGTTTGAACTAAACAATATATTTCCGTCTAAAGCTTCGAAATCCATTGTTACGACAGACGATACTCCGTTTATCGCTATTGCTCCGCCTAAGTCTTCCGCACGGTTTGAATTAAACTCTATATTTCCGTTTTCAGCAATAAAACTCATTGAGGAAAATCCTGTTACGCTTATCGCTCCGCCCGCTATGCCCGCGCGGTTTGAATCAAATAATATCCCGTTTGCCGCGCTAAGATTTATTATTGTACCTACGGGAACGTCAACCCAGTCATACCATGTGTCGTAATCAAATATTGCGCCGGCATGAGAAGCTATTGCGCCTCCGTAACTATCCGCGCGGTTTGAAGTGAATGTTATATTTCCGTTAGTCGCGCTAAGATCTGTTGTTGTGATAAACCTGTAAGGATCAACTGTTATCTGCATTCCTCCGCCTGAATTGCTTGCGCGGTTTGAATCAAATATTATGCTTCCTTCCGCGTTAAAACTCATTGTCGAAATCAATGAATTTATTCCGCCGCCGGAACCCGAAGAAGCGATATTTGAATTGAATACTATATTACCGTTTGAAACCGTAAAATCCATTGCAGACTTGTCAGCGTATATTGCTCCGCCGCCAAATCCGCCTGCTTCGTTTGAATCAAAAACTATATTTCCGTTTGAAGCTTCAAAATTCATCACTGAAGAAGTCGAATATATAGCTCCGCCAGATCTTATATCCGCAGTGTTTAAATCAAATGTTATGCTTCCGTTACTTGCGTTAAAATTCATTACTGAAGCGCTTGAAAATATCGCGCCGCCGTAAGCATATGAGCTGTTTGAACTAAACGATATATTACCATTCAAAGCGTTAAATTCCATTGATGATACGGAAGCTGCATATATTGCTCCGCCTAAGTCTGCAGAATTATTTGAACTGAATGTTATGTTATTTGCGCTAAAATTCATTAATGAAGCGTTTGAATATATTGCGCCGCCGTTTACTCCCGCATCGTTTGAATTGAACACTATACTTCCAGCCGCGTTAAAATTCATTGACGACTTTGCTGCCGCATATATAGCTCCGCCGTTTCCGTAATAAGAACCGGTTGCGCTGTTTGAACTAAATTCTATTTTTCCATTCGACGCATTGAAACTCATTACTGTATTGCTTGAATTTATCGCTCCGCCTGAAGCAAATGAGTCCGCGATATTTGAATTGAAAACTATACTTCCGTTTGATGTTTTAAAACTCATTGATGAAGAAACAGCATTTATCGCTCCGCCATAGGCGCCTGATAAGTTTGAACTGAATCTTATATCACCTGTGTTTTCAACTGTAAAACTCACTGATGAACGTTTAACATCTATCGTAGGGAATGCCCAAACGCTGCTTCCGTTTGAATCAAATATTATATTCCCCGTAGAAACTCTGAAATTCATTGAGGAATCTTCCGCAAATATTCCTGAATTTTTATTTGAATCAAATATTATATTCCCCAAAGAAACGTTAAAACTCATTGTGGAAAAATACGAAGCTATCGCTCCGCTTGCGTTATTGCTAAATTCTATACTGCCTGTTGTAACATTAAAAATCATAGGCGAATAAAATGAATATATTGCTGTCCATTCATTTGAATCAAATGCTATTCTTCCGCCTAACGCATTAAAATTCATTGCTGAACCGGTTGAATATATTGCTCCGCCGAGATTATTTGAACTAAACAATATGCTGCCGTTTGTCGCGCTAAAATGCATAGTTGATTTTTCCGCATATATTGTTCCATAACCGCCGGACACACCGTTTGAGCTAAATTTTACATCACCGGATGTTGCGGTAAAATTCATTATTGAATTATTTGCATATATTGCTCCGCCGCTGCTTGCCGACACATTTCTCTCAAATGTTACTGACGGACTGTTAAAGCTTATTGTTGAATTTGCTCCGTATATCGCTCCGCCGTTGCCTTGCGCCTGATTGTTCGTAAATACTGCTGTTCCCGTAAAGCTCAATGCTGAACCTGCCGCATTATATATTGCTCCGCCGTTTTCACCGGCTATGTTTTCGTTAAATAATACCGAAGCTAATTCTATACTTCCCAAATTATATATTGCTCCGCCGTTGGTTGTAGCCGAACTATAACTAAACTGCGTATAACTTCCTGCGACTGACGTTATTGACGAATTTACATCGTTAAATATTGTTCCGCCCTGATTTGCCGTATGCGTATTGAATACCGTATTTCCGGCAAGGAAATTTACCTGTCCGCTGTCAGTATTATATATTGCGCTTCCTGCTGATGACGCATTTGTTGAAGCATTTAACGTAAATTGTACATTACCTATATTTATAAGTGCTCCGGCACCGGTATTATATATCGCTCCGCCTTGGTTTGCCTTATTTAATTCAAACGATCCGGCGGACAATGTAACAACACCCGTATTATATATCGCTCCGCCGCTCACAGCTGTATTTGAATTAAACGTAATGCCGTTGATATTGATATTTCTGCTTACGGCATTATATACCGCACCGCCGTTTATCGCGCTGTTTGACGTAAATACAACGCCGGAAAGTAATGTCGTATTTGTCGCGTCGTTATACAATGCGCCGCCGCTGACCGCTGTGTTTGACGTAAATGTTACATTTCCTAAATCTAATACCGCGTTTGCTCCGCTGTTGTATATCGCTCCGCCGTTTGCAGCTATGTTTTGAGTAAATAAACCTGATACTAACTGTACGCTGCCCAAATTATATATCGCGCCGCCGTCGGTTGTTGCTGAACTGTAACTAAACTGCACATAACTTCCTGCAGTTGATGTTATTGATGAATTTACCGCATTATATATTGACCCGCCTTGGTTTGCCGTATGCGAGCTGAATACAGCATTTCCTGTAAAATTTATACGTCCGTTGCCGGTATTGTGTATCGCACCGCCGGATGATAATGCGCTTTCTGAAGTATTTAACTTAAATTGTACATTGCCTATGTTTACTAATGCTCCGGTTCCTGTGTTATATATCGCTCCGCCTTGATTTGCTCTATTTGATTCAAATGTTCCTGCTGACAACGTAATAACTCCCGAATTAAATATTGCTCCGCCGTTGCCTGATGCCCTGTTTTCGTTAAATGATACAGATGTTAATTCTATACTGCCCAAATTAAATATCGCGCCGCCGGTTGCTGCTGAACTGTAACTAATCTGTACATTGCTTCCCGCCGCTGCTGTTATTAATGAATTTGCCGCGTTGTATATTGTGCCGCCCTGATTTGCCGTATGCGTGCTGAACACAGTATTACCGGTAAGGAAATTAATCTGTCCGTTATTAGTATTGTATATCGCTCCGCCGTTGGATGATGCGTTTGTCAAAGCATTTAATGTAAACATCACATTTCCTATATTTACCAATGCTCCGGTTCCTGTGTTATATATCGCTCCGCCGCTTCCCGTTCTTGCCACATTCAACGTAAACGAGCCATTCAAAATGCTCATTGTTCCCGTATTGTATATCGCTCCGCCGTCACTTGACGCCATATTCATATTAAATACTGCAGATGTTAAGCTTGCTATTCCCGTGTTATAGAACGCTCCGCCGGCATTACTTGTCGCTGTGCTGTAATTAAACGTCAGAGCGTTTGTCGAAGATATAAACGTTCCTTCGTTATATACTGCTCCGCCTCTCGTTGCCGTATTTGACGTAAACGTTACATTGCTGCCCGCCGATATACTTACTGTTGAATTTGCCAAACTGTATATTGCTCCGCCACGGTCTGCTGTATTTGTTATAAAATTTACTATCGACGCTGATAATATTTCTATTCTTCCGCTGTTGTTGTATATTGCACCGCCTCGTGTTGCAGTATTGCTTGTAAACGTTCCCATTGAGCCTGACAAGAACGATACTATCCCCGTGTTATTAAATATCGCTCCGCCGTGCGCTCCGCTCACCGCGTTATTTTCTATAAACTGCGCGTTTCCGCTAAAGCTCAGCACTCTGTTTGCTGATGCGTTATGTATAGCTCCGCCGCCCCAGCCTGACGCTGTCGCAGTATTGAGCGTAAATAACACATTATTAAAGTTTGCCGTTCCCGTATTATATAATGCTCCGCCATTACCTGCTCTGTTTTGCATAAATGTTGCGTTTTCTATGCTCATTACTCCGCTGTTATGCATTGCTCCGCCGTCGGCCGCAGTATTATAATTGAACAGTAACGTGCTTGTTAATGATGTAAACGTTCCCGCATTATTTACTGCTCCGCCGGATGCTGTTACAGTATTCGACGTAAACGTTACTTCGCTCCCTGTCTGTATATTTACAGTCGAGTTTGCTAAAGCATATATTGCTCCGCCTCGGGCTGCTGTGTTGTTTATAAATGTTGCCACTGAACCGGTTAAGAAAGATATCACTCCCGTATTGTTGTATATCGCTCCGCCAAATGCTCCGCCTGTTGCGTTATTTTCTATAAACTGTGTATTTCCGCTAAAGTTCACTTTTCCATTGTTGTTATTAAATATCGCTCCGCCGCCTAAACCTGGCGATGCTGCCGTATTTAAGGTAAATAATACGTTCGTAAAATTCAATATAGCGTTTGCACCATTGTTATATATCGCGCCGCCGTTTAACGCTCTGTTTTGCGTAAATACTGACTGTAAAAGAGTAATCACTCCCGCATTGTTATATATTGCTCCGCCGTCGTTTTCCGCTGTATTATAATTGAATGCCAACACGCTTGCTGAAGATGTAAATACTCCCAAATTATATACGGCTCCGCCGGATGCCGCTGTATTTGACGTAAACATTACATTGCTGCCTGCTAACATGCTTACAGTCGAGTTTGCCAAATTATATATAGCTCCGCCTTGGGTCGCCGTGTTAGTTGTAAAGTTTACTAGCGCCGTTGATTGGATTTCTATTCTTCCTCTATTGTTATATACCGCTCCGCCATAAGCTCCGCTTATCGCATTATTTCCTATAAATTGCGTATTTCCGCTAAAACGCACTACTCCGCTAGATGTATTATGTATCGCCCCGCCTCCATAAGTAGACGCCCTTGCAGTATTTGATATAAACAACACATCCCCAAAAGTCGCTATTGCGTTTATTCCGGCATTATATAATGCTCCGCCGTTTTCAGCGCTGTTTTGCCTGAATTCCGATTTCGCAAAATTCAGCGTTCCCGCGTTAAATGCTCCGCCTCCGTCATGCGCCGTATTTAACGTAAACAATACAAAGTCACTTGCTTCGCTTGTTATTATTCCCGTTGCTCCGTTATTATATAATCCGCCGCCGGAACCAACTGCCGTGTTATTTATAAATGTTGTAGTAGATGTCAGAGTTACCGTACCGTTCCCGTTAAATAATGCACCGCCGCCAAAACTTGTTGACGTTGCAGTATTGGAACTAAATGTTACATTATTTAAATCCAGTCTTGCCTGCGCTCCGCTGTTATATATCGCACCGCCGTTCCCGCCGTTTAATGCCGTATTTGTCGTAAAGTTTATTGTCGAGATTGTCATATAGCCCGCGTTCAGTATCGCTCCGCCGCCGATTGCGTTTGATGACGACGTATTTAACGCGAATACTATTCCGGGTCCCGATATCGTAACAGTCGAGTTTGCAGCGTTGTATACTGCTCCGCCGCTTCCCATCGCCGAGTTTCCTATAAATGTCGTGCCTGCCATTATGTTCACTATGCCGCCGTCGTAGTTAAATATCGCTCCGCCGCCAAAATTAGTTGACATCGCCGTGTTATATTCAAACTTTGCTCCGCTAAGTCTTACTATGCCAGCCATCGTATTATATATAGCTCCGCCGCTTCCCTGATTTTGCGCGCTGTTACCGGTAAACGTTACCGCGCCCAAATCCATGTAGCCTCTGTTATTTATAGCTCCGCCTCCGGATGTTGCGTCAGAAGTGCTTCTGTTATTTGTGAACTTGGCAAGATTTCCGTTTGTGAATGTTATTGTTGAACCTTCATCATTATATATTGCTCCGCCCGCATATGCGTAATTTCCTGTAAATTCCGCTATTGAATTAAACGTATAACTTGTATTTGCCACAACAAATATCGCGCCGCCCACATTCGCGCTGTTTGTAGTGAAATATACCGCATTGTTAAAGGTTTGTCCGCTTTCTAAATATAATGCTCCGCCTTGATTACCGGCGCTGTTTAATGTAAATGACGTTATACCGTTAAAATTTATTTTTGAATTTGCATCGCCGTATATCGCTCCGCCACGGCCGCTAAGCGTTCCGCCAAGGGTGCTAACCGCCGTATTCGATATAAATACTGCATTGCCGGTTATTGTTATATTTCCGCCAGATGTACTATATATTGCACCACCGGATATTCCTGCAGAATTACTTATAAAATTAGCAAAATTAAATGTTGCGGTTCCTCCGTTTACATACATAAAACCGCCGTAGTTTGCTCTGTTGTTTTGCGCGTTTAAGTTTGTTACGCTAAAATCTGCTCCGCCGTTATTGCCCAAATATATAGCTCCGCCGTAGGCAGATGCCGTAGAATTGATTATATTTGTATCCTGCCCGTTGAATTTAAATATTGTTCCGCCCGTTCCATATAACAATCCGCCGTTATTTGCAGTATTGCTTGAATAAGTTATATTGGCAAATGTTAAGTTTACTGTTTTTTCTCCGGTTGAATATATGAAACCTCCGTTTGCTGCTACGTTTCTTATGGCAGTAATCATTGAATCATTAAAATACACATTACCGGTTCCGACCAGAGCTATTGCTCCGCCGTTTGATACGCTTGTCATATTATTGTTTCCATAATTGTTTTGAAATATTACGCTTCCTCCGTTAAAACTTATGCTTGAATTAAGATTGTGTATTGCTCCGCCGCCGTAAGAAGTTGCTCTATTACCGGTAAACTCCGTATATGTGTTTGTAAAACTGATTGTTGAACCGTTATTTAGATATATCGCGCCGCCGGAACTTGACGCTATATTCCCTGTAAATGTTGTGCTTCCTCCGTTGAAGCTTATTTTTGAATTATTGCCAAATATCGCGCCGCCGTTAACTCTTGCTTCATTTCCTGTAAAATTCGCATTTGTGTTTACAAAGCTCATTGATGAGTCCCATACAGATATAGCTCCGCCGCCTCGATTTGCAGTTACGGAGTATGATATATTATCTTGAAACGTCACGCTTCCGCCGGTAAAATTTATATTTGAACGGCTTTCGGCATATATAGCTCCGCCATTACCGCCGGTACTGCCGGCTCTTGCTTCATTACTTATAAAATTCGTATATGTATTTGTAAAACTAATTGTTGAACCGGCTAAATATATTGCTCCGCCGTTTGCGCGCAGAGTAAACGCATTTGCCCAATTATTTTGAAATGTAGTGCTTCCTCCGTTAAAACTTATAACTGCTCCGCCGCTGCCATATATCGCTCCGCCGTTATACGCGCTGTTAGAGCTGAATTCTGTATACATATCCTGAAAATTCATTCTTGTTCCGGACAAATATATTGCTCCGCCGCCATACGTGGCAAACGCAACTCCCGATGATATATTATTTCGAAATATCGCAGTCCCGCTTGTAAAACTTATACTTGAACCGCTGCCTCTGCTATATATCGCACCGCCGGAACCGGAGTCGCCACTTGCTATATTACCGGTAAATTCCGTATACATATTTGTAAAACTCAATATTGAACCGTACAAATATATTGCCCCGCCGCCGGAACCTGCACTCGCACCCACTCCCACACTCGCAATTGCCGATGAAATATTATTCTGAAATACAGCGCTTCCTCTTAAAAAACTTATGTTTGAACCATCTGCATATATTGCTCCGCCGTCACGGAACGCGTCATTGCCTATAAATCTTGAATATACATCCGTAAAACTCATTACCGGATCGAACAAATATATAGCCCCGCCGCCGGAATAGTTACCTGTCGACAGAGATATATTATTCTGAAATGTCACGCTTCCTCTGTCAAAAATTATATTTGAATTTCCGCTGTATATTGCACCGCCGCCGGAAGAAGCTCCTGATGATATATTATTTCGGAAAGTCGTACTTGCTCTGTCAAAAAGTATATTCGAACCGCTTTGAGTATATATCGCGCCGCCTGCAAAAGCTCTGTTGTCTATAAAGCTCGTTGTACCTGTAAACGATGCCGTACTATTGTTCAAATATATCGCGCCTCCAAAAATTGCCGCTGTGTTTCCGGTAAATAATGTTGTATTTGAACCGGCGAAATTAACTACGCCGCCTGATAAATATAACGCGCCGCCTGAACCGCTTCTTGCTCTATTACCTGACATCAAAACATTGCCGTTGAAATTTACCGTACCTTTATTTAACAAATACAAAAATCCGCCGTTATTTGCCTGGTTGCCTATTGCGGTTACATTCGCGTTTCCAAAACCAAAATAAGAACCGTTATTCCAATAAACAACTCCGTCTCCGTTAGTTGAATTATTGTAATCAAATACAATTTCATTCGCATTGAAAGTCACGCTTGAATTGGTTAAATATAACGCTCCGCCGCTCACAGCCGTATTTGTGCTAAACTCTATTCTAGTGCCTGTAAAGCTCATTGTCGATCCGTTCAAATATATCGCGCCGCCCAAATTCGACGCTATATTTCCTATAAACGTTGTATTTGAACCGTTAAAATTAACTACTGCTCCTGACGAGTATAACGCTCCCCCCGAACCGATTCTCGCTTTGTTTCCGGACATCAAAACATTGCCGTTAAAATTTATCGCACCTTTATTTGATAAATACAAAAATCCGCCGTTATTTGCCTCATTGCCTGTTGCCGTCAAATTTCCGTTTCCAAAATTTAAAAACGATCTGTCTTCAACATAGACAACTCCGTCGCCATTGCTTGAATTGTTATACCTGAATAATATTTCATTAGCATCAAATGTTACGCTTGAACCGTTCGTTAAATATAACGCTCCGCCGGCCACTGCCGTATTTGTGCTAAACTCTATTCTGGAGCCTGTAAAACTCATTGTCGATCCGTTCAAATATATCGCTCCGCCCAAATTCGACGCTATATTTCCTACAAATGTTGTATTTAAACCGTTGAAATTAACTACTGATCCTGACGAGTATAACGCTCCCCCCGAACCGATTCTCGCTTTGTTTCCGGACATCAAAACATTGCCGTTAAAATTTATCGCACCTTTATTTGATAAATACAAAAATCCGCCGTTATTCGCCTCATTGCCTGTTGCCGTCAAATTTCCGTTTCCAAAATTTAAAAACGATCTGTCTTCAACATAGACAACTCCGTCGCCATTCATTGAATTGTTATACCTGAATAATATTTCATTAGCGTCAAATGTTACATTTGAACCGTCTGTTAAATATAATGCGCCGCCGCTAAGCACTGCGCTATTTGATGTAAATTCTATTTTATCTGCCGTAAAACTTACAGTTGAAAGAATTGCATATACCGCCCCTCCTCCGTACGACGGGTATAAATCTAATGTAACACTGTTTGAACTGAATATTATATTGTTGCTTGCGGTAAAATTCATTATTGAATTATACGCGTTTACCGCTCCGCCAAAAGCGCCCGCGGTATTTGAAGTAAATATTATATTCCCGTTTAATCCCGTTCCAGACGCGTTAAAATCTATTATTGTGTCGTCATTTGTCGCTACCGCTCCGCCCCACCACTTTGCGTAATTTGAATCAAATATTATATTGCCGTTTATTGCTCTGAAATTCGTCAGCAACTCTGTTCCCGAATAGTTTTCCGTATATAACGCTCCGCCGACTCCCGCTCTGTTTAATCTGAATATTATATCGCCGTTTGTTGCTGTAAAGTTTAAAGAGGTATCTCCCAGGTTTACCGCTCCGCCGAACTCCCCGGCATAGTTTGATACGAATACTATATTACCGTCTACTACTCTAAAATCTATTGTTGGCATCCCCACAACCTCGGACCCGGTCCAGCGGCTCATTGCATGTATCGCTCCGCCGTACAATGTTGCGCTATTTGAACTGAATATTATATTGCCGTTTGATACATTTGCAATCATTGTTGACCCATTATATATGTATAACGCTCCGCCATACATATAGTAATTGGTTGCGCTTGTTGTGATCGCATTGTTTGAACTAAATATTATATCGCCGTTTGATACATCCATATCCATTTTTGTCGCTTCCAAACGTATCGCTCCGCCTCCGTTACCATTGCTATCGCTGAAGACAAAGTTTGAATTGAATATTATGCTGCCGCCTGATACCTCAAATTTCATTATTGAATTATCCGCGGCTATCGCTCCGCCCCACCAGTTGGAATTGTTTGAACTGAATATTATATTTCCGCTTGACGCATTAAAATTCATTATTGCATTATCTGCATATATCGCTCCGCCATAAGGTCCGGCGCTGTTTGAATCAAATATTATATTGCCGTTTGATACTCTAAAATCCATTATTGTCGGGATTTCTCCAAAAATTTCTACGTCGTCACCTATATATCTCGTATACCTATCTCCGTTTGTCGCATATATCGCTCCGCCTGCCCAGCCTGAGCTGTTTGAACTGAATTTTATATCGCCGTTTAAAGCATTAAAATTCATTATTGATCCGGCTACATATATAGCTCCTCCATTATTGGCGCCTCTGTTTAAATTAAATAATATATTGCCGCTTGATACATTAAAATCCATTATTGATGGCTGCGATTCATAAAAATATTCGTCTATGTCTTCGTCTTCATAAATTAGCCTGCGTCCGCTTGCCGCATATATCGCACCGCCATTATCTCCCGCGCTGTTCGAACTGAATAATATACTGCCGCTCGATACTCTGAAATTCATTATTGCATCCGTTGCATATATAGCTCCGCCATTATAAGCAGCCCTGTTTAAAAGGAATAATATACTTCCGCTTGATACGTTAAAATTTGTTATTGAGCCCTCGTTATATGTAGCTATCGCTCCGCCATGTCCTGCCCAAAAACCCGGAATGATTTGTCCGCCGGACACATTGTTTGAAGAAAATATTATATTGCCGTTTGACACCTTAAATTCCACTAATGCCGCTACCGGATTTATCGCGCCGCCATACCAGCCTACGCTGTTTGAATCAAACATTATATTCCCGTTTTTCACGTCAAAAGTCACTGTTGTCAGAAATATATACATAGCTCCGCCATGATTTCTTGCACTGTTTGAACTGAATATTATATTACCGCTTGATACATTAATATTTATTTCTGAACTGTTAACCGCCCCTATTGCTCCGGCGCTGCCCAAAGCGGTATTTGAAGAAAATATTATACTGCCGCTTGTTATATTAACATTCATTCTTGAATTTTCCCGTACGCCTACAGCTCCGTAATGATCTGCCCTGTTTAAATGAAATATTATATTGTTATTTACCGCTCCGAAATTTATAGTTGAACCGGATTCTGCGCTTATTGCGCCGCCGCCGACAAAACCGCCGCTGTCACGATAAAAGTTTTGAAATAATATCCCTCCGTTTATAGTAACAGAACTGTTATTTAATATTAATCCGCTGGACCATCCGTTGCCGTAAAACGCGCGATTATTACCTGCTATGGTCTTCGTAAGAAACGAGATAGGAGCAATACTATAAGGGAAATAAATGTCTCCTGTTAGCTCTATATCCTGTGTTGCGCCGAACCATAACGATTCAAACTGACTGAAATTCGATGCAGGCGCGGCATGCGCTTTAACTCCGGACATACACATCAGGAAGCCAAGAATTAACAATAGTTTTTTCATTTTTTCTCCGTTCTGCTTTTATTTTTTATAAATTTCATTTTTAAACTGTATATATTCTTCTCATATCATAACTTTAGTATCTTAAATGCTTTTTAACAAGTAAAATATTTGTGAAATTTAATAGTTCGCCAGCCGCCAATTTCCATTCTTTTGACTTTGAAATATTCCGCTTTATTTTTAATTTGTATAAATTTTATTTTTAGTGAACAAAAAAAAACACTATATCCGTTTCAGATATAATGGGCTTGTATTTTTTGAAATTTAAAAAAGTTGCCAGAATCATTCAGGCTGTCTTGTTTTATTTATTTTCTCCATAATGCAATTTTATAATATTATATATTGCAATTGCAACAAATATTTTCTAAAAAATTTTTGGGTTGTTTTTTTTTTCAATAAGTGGTAAATTATAATACTTATGATAATAGAAAGCCCGCAGAACAATAATTACAAAGATATTTTAAGTTTGAAAATTAAAAAAAACCGTGATAACAGCGGATTTTTTCTTGTTGAAGGCAAAAAACAGTTTGACGAAATATCCGATAATTGGAATATAAAAGAAATAGTTATTTCAGAAAGTTTTAACGATATAACAATAAAAAACGCTAAAACACTTGTATTTTCACAGCGTCTTTTTGACAAAATTGCGTCAACACAAACTCCCCAGGGAATAATAGCAGTTGTTGAAAAAAAGAAATATGACGCAAAAAAACTAATTAAGCAAAACGGATTGTTCGTTGTTTTAGAAAATATTCAAGATCCCGGAAATCTCGGAACGATAATACGTTCGGCCCACGCGTTTGGAGCGAAAGCCGTTTTTGTATCAAAAGAAAGCGCGGATATATATTCCGATAAAACCGTCAGAGCTTCAATGGGCTCAATATTTCATATACCGGTTTTAGATAATATTGACATAAAAGAAACCGTAAACGCTATGAAAAATGAATCTGTTTTTACAATTGCGGCTTCTATTAATGGCAAAAAAAATCTTAGCAGCTCTGTTTTTAAGAATAAAACAGCTTTGGTTATAGGAAATGAAGCAAACGGTTTAAAACCCGAAACCGAAAAACTCTCTGATTCGCTTATAAAAATAAATATGCCCGGCAACGCGGAATCTTTAAATGCCGCTATAGCCGCATCTATAATAATGTATGAATTTTCAAAAGGATTTAAACAAAAATAAATAAATCATTTGTAAGTGTAACTTTTTTACAAAAAAACAGTCTAATTTTATAGAGAGTTTATTAATGTTCAGCGATATTCAACTTATAAAACTTACGAAAGACGGTCATTTAAATGCTTTCGAATCTATTATAACGAAGTATAAAGATAAAGTTTTTAATATAGCTTTTTCTTTCACTTCAAATTACTCCGAAAGCGACGATATAGCGCAGAATGTTTTTTTGAAAGTTTATTCTAATTTGGATTCTTTTGAGGAAAAATCGGCTTTCTCAACATGGCTTTACAGAATTACGGTAAACGAATGTTACAACGGTCTTAAAAAAAGAAAGAAAAATACTATTTCCCTTGAAACGGAAGTAGCAGGCAAAGAAGATATTTCTTTGAAAGACGTTTTAGCCGATCCGAAAGCAGACCTTGAAAAAAATTCTCTTTCGGTCGAAACCCAAAACATAATAAGAAAAGCTTTACAGGAACTGCCGGAAAAATATAGAATGATTGTAACGCTTAGAGACATTGAAGATATTTCGTACGAAGAAATAGCGCAGATAATGAAAATTTCGGATGCGAAAGTAAAAGTTTGGTTATTCAGAGCCAGAAATAAGTTAAAAGAAATTATAAAAGTCTAAAACAAGGAAAAAAAATGAAATGCAAAAAATGCGTATCAAAATTAAGCCTTTACATTGACGACAAACTTCCTGAAAGCGAAAAAATTTTACTTGAAAAGCATTTAAAATCATGCAAAGAATGCTTTAAAGAATATTTTTTGCTTAAAAACGTAAGAACTTCGCTTATAAGCCTTAACAAACAAAAAGCCGGAGATAAATTTGAAAGCATCATAATGCAGAAAATCGAAAATAACCTTTACGCGCCAAGCCACTATTCAACTTTATTTCAAACATTCAAAGTTTCCTTATTTGCAGCGGCATTTTTATTCGGCGTAATAGCGACTTTCAATTTTTTTACGCCTTCGCCTAAAAACAATTATGATAAGTATGACAAAATAGCGGCTATAGACAATTATGTTTTAAAAGGGACTTCTGCGTCCGACAAAATAACTTCTTCTTTAATTTAAAAGGATAAATAAATGTTCTCAATCAAAACAAAAGCAATTATATTATCTGTTTTAATATTTCTAATCGGTTTTGCATGCGGTTATATATCAAAAAAAGCTGTTCAGGCAAAGGAAAGCTACAGCCTGCAGCATAGATTCGAAAGACTTGAACCGCTTACGCAGGCTTTAGAGCTGACTGCCCTTCAAAAAGCTTTGCTTTTAAATATTCTTGCCGACAATAAAACCGCTATAGACAATATAATGAAACAGGTTAACCCTAAAATAAATATACAGCTCCATATGTTAAGAGAAAACATCAAAGGCATACTTGATGACAGACAAAAAGAAATATATTTAAGACTTTTACAAGAGCATGAAGAAAGAATGATAAGAGAAAACCAATAAGTTAATTTAACAATATTTAAAAATAAAGTGTAACTTTTTGTAATTTGAAATTGTCTTAATATTAATGATGCTAAAAAAGCGTCAAATAAAAAAAAGGGGAACTGACATGAAAAAAATTTTGTCTTTGGCTTTAGCCGCAGCATTCGTAACAACAATCGCAGTAGCAGCAATTGCTCAAAAAGCACCGGCGTTCAGACCTTTCGCAGTTTTTGTTGAGTACAACTCGAAAGAAAACCATTTTGCACCTTCCGGCTGGATGGGAGATTATGGCGACATTAAAATCAACCTTGCAAGCACCGAAAGTCCGAGAACAGGCAATACCTGTATTAAAATTACTTACAGCGCGAAAATGACACAGGGCGCAGGATGGGCAGGAGTTTATTGGCAGCACCCCGCAAATAACTGGGGCGAAAAGAAAGGCGGTTTTGACTTAACAGGCGCAACCAAACTTACTTTCTGGGCACGCGGAGCAGTTGGCGGAGAAAAAATTGCCGAATTTAAAATGGGCGGAATTACCGGCGAATTCCCGGATTCAGACTCAGCCGCAATCGGACCTGTTGAACTTACAAAAAATTGGCAGAAATTCACAATCGATCTTAAAGACAAAGATTTGACACACATCATCGGCGGTTTCTGCTGGGCAGCTTCCAAAGATGACAATCCTAACGGATTTGTAATCTATCTTGACAGCATAATTTACGAATAATTTAGTTTTTTAAAAGAGCAGAGTTTGTTTTCAAACTCTGCTCTTTTTTTGTTTCAAAATTTCTCAAATATATTATCGTCACTGCAGGCATGACCCGCAATCTGCTAAAAAAAGTGTAACATTTTGCAATTTAGAGTTGTCTTATATATTGATGATGCCAAAAGGCATTAAATAAAAAAAGGGAGACTGACATGAAGAAACTTCTATCATTAGCTTTAGCAGCAGCATTCGTAGCAACAGCTTCAGTAGCAGTAATGGCACAAAAAGCTCCGGCTTTCAAACCTTTCGCGGTTTATGTTGAACATAACTCGAAAGAAAACAATTTTGCACCTTCAGGCTGGATGGGCGATTATGGCGACATTAAAATCAACCTTGCAAGCACCGAAAATCCAAGAAGCGGAAAAACATGTATTAAAATTACTTACAGCGCAAAAATGACACAAGGCGCAGGATGGGCAGGAATTTATTGGCAGCAGCCCGCAAATAACTGGGGCGAAAAGAAAGGCGGTTTTGACTTAACAGGCGCGACTAAGCTTACTTTCTGGGCACGCGGAGCAGTTGGCGGAGAAAAAATTGCCGAATTTAAAATGGGCGGAATTACCGGCGAATTCCCGGATTCAGACTCAGCCGCAATCGGACCTGTCGAACTTAAAAAAGATTGGCAGAAATACACAATCGACCTTAAGGGAAGAGATTTGACACACATCATCGGCGGTTTCTGCTGGGCAGCTTCCAAAGATGACAATCCTAACGGATTTGTAATCTATCTCGACGATATAATTTACGAATAATTCAGACTTTTTCAAAAGGGCAGAGTTTTTATACTCTGCCCTTTTTTATTTGGTATAAAAAGCTGCCGGCAACACCGACGGCTTTTTATGTTAAAAAACATAAACATCGTCTTTGACAAAGAATACAAAGTTTAATATCATATTGAGAATATTAAACGTCTTTTAAGGAGCAGAAAATGAACAACGATATGTTTAACGAAAGCCAGGAAACTTTTTTTACCCAGAACATTAAGCCTTTTGTAGTTGTGCCCAATCTTCCCGAAGTCTTGGCTCCTCTTCTTACCATAGCAAATAATATGTGGTGGTGCTGGAATAGCGACGCTATTGAACTTTTCAGAAGAATGGACAGAGATTTGTGGGAAGACACTTATCATAATCCTAAAGCAATGCTCGGCATGGTAAGCCAGGAAAAACTTATCGAACTTTCCGACGATGATAGTTTCGTTTCTCATATGGAAAGAGTAAAAAATGAGCTTGAAAAATATATGACCATGAACACATGGTTTTCCGATTCATGTTCTGATTATACAAATATGCAATTCGCATATTTTTCCACGGAATACGCGATTCACGAAAGTATTCCGATTTACTCAGGAGGTCTCGGCGTTCTTTCAGGAGACCATCTTAAATCGGCAAGCGACCTAGGGCTTCCTCTTGTCGGAGTCGGTCTTTTATATAGATTCGGCTATTTCAAACAATATCTTAGTTTCGACGGCTGGCAGCAGGAAGAATATAATGAAAATCATTTTAACCGCATGCCTTTACAGCCCGTAAAAGATAACAACGGAAACCATTTAATTATAGACATAGATATGCCGAAACAAAAAGTATACGCAAGAATCTGGAAACTTCAGGTCGGAAGAGTTCCCCTCTATCTTTTGGATACGGATTTCAACAAAAATCCTAAAGAGGTAAGAGAAATAACCGGTCAGCTTTACGGCGGAGACAGAGAAATGCGCATACGCCAGGAAATAGTTTTGGGCATAGGCGGAGTAAAAATGCTTAAAGCCTTAAACATTGACCCTGGCGTTATACATATAAACGAAGGTCATTCCGCGTTTTTGCTTTTTGAAAAAATGAGAGGCCATATCGAAGATGACGGACTTTCAACGGAAGAAGCTTTCCAGCTTGTAAAAAGCGGCTGCGTTTTCACTACTCACACTCCGGTTCCTGCAGGAAATGAAATGTTCGCGAATGATTTAATTTTAAAATATTTCGAACCCATGTACAAAAAACTCGGTCTCTCAAAAGAAGATTTCTTGTCTCTTGGTTCTTTGCCTGTAAAAGAACTAAGAAATGACAATCCTTCGAATTTCTCAATGACAATACTTGCCTTAAAAACCACAAGCAAAGCCAACGGCGTAAGCAGACTGCATGGGACGGTTTCAAGAGAAATGTGGTCAGGAATATGGCCTGAACTGCCAAGAAAAGAAGTGCCCATAACAAACATAACAAACGGAATTCATACAAACACATGGATATCTTACGAGTTTGCCGGACTTTTTGACAGATATCTGGGCTCGTCATGGAAAGACGAACCCGCTGACCATACAATATGGAACAGAGTAGCTCATATTCCGGACGCGGAAATATGGAGAAGCCACGAAAGAAGAAGAGAAAGACTTGTTTCTTTTGCCAGAGCAAGACTAAAACACCAGCTTGAAAGACGCGGCGCTTCCGCAAAAATGATAAGCTACGCGGATGAAGTTTTAGATCCCGAAGCATTGACCATAGGTTTTTCCAGAAGATTTGCCGCCTATAAACGCGGAAATCTTATTTTCAGGGATTTAGACAGAATAAAAAGAATTCTTACAAATAAAGAGTTTCCCGTACAGATAATAATCGCGGGCAAAGCACATCCGCAGGATAATATCGGAAAAGACATAATCAAACAAATAGTCAATTTGTCCAATGATCCGGAACTGCGTTACAAAGTCGTATTCTTAGAAGATTATGATATGAACATAGCCCATTATCTTGTGCAAGGCGCCGATATATGGCTCAACAATCCTTTGAGGCCCGAAGAAGCCTCTGGTACCAGCGGAATGAAAGCCGCAGTCAACGGCGTCATAAATTTCAGCGTTTTAGACGGATGGTGGTGCGAAGGATACAACGGCGAAAACGGCTGGTCTATAGGTTCGACAGATCAATATACTGACAGAGAATATCAGGATGAAGTAGAAAGCAAGGCAATTTATGAAACTCTCGAAAAAGAAATTATACCTCTGTATTTCACAAGAGGAATTGACGGACTGCCGCGCGGCTGGATTAAAAAAATGAAAAACTCCATGCAGACCCTGGGACCGGTTTTCAACACAAACAGAATGTTAGAAGAATATACAAGAAAATTTTATATATCCACAGCGGTTGAACATGAAAAACTAAAAAAAGACAATTTCAGCGCAGCAAAGAAAAAAGCCATATGGTCTGAAAATATACACAAAAACTGGAATTCCGTGGAAATTATTTTTTCCGACGATAATATTAAAGATGAAATAAAAATTTCCAACAGTATTACCGTACAGGCAAAAGTTAAACTCGGTTCTTTAGCTCCCGATGACGTAAGCGTACAGATTTACAGCGGTTATCTTGATTCCAGACAAGTAGTAAGCGAACAGGAAATTGATGAAATGAGACTTGTCTCCAAAGAAGGCGACTTATACATATACGAAGGTAAAGTGTTAACTGATAAGGTCGGACATTGCGGATATACAATAAGAGTTCTGCCGCAGTATTCGGGTGAAGTACAATATATTCCCGAATCTATAAAATGGCAGCAAAATATATAAAGGCAGAAGATTAGAAGATGGGATGATGAGAAGTTGGGAAAAAGCAAAGACAAAGTCATTACTCAACATCTCATCTTCTCAACTTCCGGTTGTTAACATGGGCTATGATTTTCTTATTTTCGATTTAGACGGAACCATAGCAGATTCGCAAAAAGACATAACTTCTGCTATAAATCTGGTCCGCAATGAATACGGTTGCAAACCGCTTACCGTAAAAAAAGTGCGTTCTTTTTTAGGAAGCGGCGTTAATGCTTTAATAGATAAAGCTTTTCCCGGGCCTGATAAAGAAATACATAAAAACGCTCTTAAACGCTTCAAATTTCATTACGGACAGACTCTTACTGACACAACAGTACTCTATCCCGGCATAGAAAAGACTCTTAAAACGCTTAAAAGCAAAAAGAAAGCAATTCTTTCAAATAAAACTGAAGATTTTTCGCAAGAAATAGTAAAAAGACTTAGGATTTCAAAATATTTTATTGAGGTCTGGGGAGGAGATACTGCCGGAGTAAAGAAACCCGACCCGAAACCAGTTTTTGATTTAATGAAAATAGCCGGGATAAAACCCGATAAAACTGTTTTAATCGGAGACAGCGAAAACGATTTCAGAGCCGCGAAAGCCGCGGGCATAGCGTCAATAGCGGTTTTATACGGTTATTCGGACATCAAACAGATAAAAAAATTCAAGCCCGATTATATAATTGAAAAACCTGAAGAAATAATAAATATAGTCAGATAATTCAGACAAAAAACGGAGGAATCGTGATTTTTGCAAAAATTATCAAAGAACTTTTAAAGATTTTACAGACCGACGTATCGCCTAATCAAGTAGCGTTCGGCGCGGCGCTCGGGGTTTTTCTGGGGCTGGTGCCGGGATTTCTTATGAAACTCATATTTTTTGTTTTAATTCTGATACTGCGGGTAAACATCGGGGCGGCGTTTGTAACATGGACAATATTCGGCATCCTAAGTTTCGGGCTTGACCCGCTTGCCGACAAAATAGGTTTTTTTGTTTTAAACGCTGATTCTCTTGTACCTTTATGGACTTATCTCTTTAATGTTGCGATTGTTCCTTTCACAAGATTTAACAATTCTGTCGTTATGGGAAATATAACTTTGGCAATATTATTTTTTCTCCCTGTGTTTTTCGGCGCAAGAATTTTCATATCTTATTACAGAACGCATTGGCGCGATAAAGTCGCGAAATGGCGAATAACAAAACTCCTTACTGCCGGCATTCTGTCACACACGCTTTTAAAATAACGGAGACAAAAATGAAAATATTCAGAACTGCTTTTGTAATTCCCACAGCAATAATAATCGCGTTAATACTGGTTTTCTTTATTTTTTATTTTGACGTTTATCTCAAAAGAGCTTTTATTTTCGCGGGACAAACGGCATTCGGCGCGAAAGTTGAAATAGCGGCGGTAAGAACGACTTTCACAAAACTTTCCTTAAACGTTAACTCTATAAAAATCGGAGATAAAAATAACGAATTCAGAAATCTCCTCGACATTGACAATATAAATTTCAAAGTCCGTTTTACTCCGCTGCTTACAAAAAGGTTTATAATAGACAATATGAGCGTTGACGGTTTAAAATGGGATACTTTAAGAAAAACCTCAAACAAACTTCCTCCTAAAAAGAAAAAAGAGAAAAAGCCCGGCGAAGAAAGCTTTCTTGACAGAACCATGAGAGAAGCGCAAAAACAAGCCATTGCAGAATTTAATGCTTTCCCCGGAGTGCAAAGATTTGACGAAATACAAAGACAGCTTAAAGACTTTTCCCCTCAAAGCGTCATTGATATGGCAGGCATCCAGTCCGTTGCCAGAATACAGAATACTTACGTTGATATTATGGGCAAATATGATTCCTATGTAAAAACCATAAATTCAATAAATGTCCAGCCGCAAATTGACGAAATAAAAGCTCTTAGCGACAAAATATCAAAAACAACAATAAAAACACCGGCAGACATTACGGCTTTAAAAGATAATCTGCAGGCTTTAGACGCCAAGAAGAAAGAACTTGAAAAAACATACACTGATTTAAGAGCAATACAGACAAGCCTCGCAAAAGATGCGACCGACCAAAAAAATATGTTTAACGACATACCGGGTCTTATAAACAGCGATATTGACGCTATAGCATCTAAACTATCCATACCGCAGCTTGATATCAAAAACATAAGCAGAATGCTTTTCGGCAGCATATGGGTAACCAGAGTTGACACCGTTCTTTATTATATGGAACTTATCAGAAAGTATATGCCGGAAAAGAGCAAAGAAGAAAAAGTAAAACCGCAGGTCAAAGAAAGAATGAAAGGCAGAGATGTAATTTTCCCCGTAAAAAATAACCTGCCGTCTTTATGGATAGCCAATATCTCTATTAACGGCACTACCGGAGGAGAAGGCAAAGAAAATACTCCGATCACATTTAAAGGATTTATTAAAAATATTACTTCAAACCAGAGGCTTATAGGACAGAACACAACTTTTGAAATAGCTGGTGATGATACAAATCAAAAAATAAGCTTGTCGGGCAAATTCAACAGACTTACCGATATCGCGGAAGATAATATTTTATTTGTTATGGAAGGAATGGACGCGGCAAGGCTTGGCATTCCTGAGACGGATTATACGCCCTCTTTCAAACAGGCAAAAGCTAATCTGACCGCTGATTTTACATTGAAAGGAAGCGACTTTACCGCAAAAGCAGGTTTATACATTCACGGTCTTACATTTGACGCAGCTAGAGAGTTCCCCGGAGTAGATAAAAACATATCAAAATATGTGGGAATGCTTTGGCAGGGTATAAACAGCATGAAAGTTGAAGCACAAATAGGCATATTAAAAGACAGCGGTTTGAATTTTGCACTGACCTCCGATATAGATAAAATTTTAGGACAGAGATTCGGCAATATTTTAAACGCGGCAATAGGCGACGTAAAAGAAACCATAAGAAAAGAAATTAATCAATATGTGGAAACCCAAAAGAAAGTTTTACAGACTGAAGCAGACAAATATAAAGCTAAGATACAGTCAGAAATAGATCCGAAACTTAAGGATATTCAGAAACAAATCGACAGCGTCAAAAATTTAATTACACAAAAAGAAAATGAGATAAAAAAACAAGCAGCATCTTCGCTTGTTCCGTCAGTTCCTTCTGGCCTATTGAAGAAATAAGGAAATCATATGCCGTCATTCCGTACCTGATACGGAATCCATTTTAATAAAACAAAAAAGAAACTCCACAGATTTGTATTCGTGGAGTTTCTTTTTTCTATTATGTCATTGCGGACTTGATCCGCAATCTGATTTTTACAAATGAGATGCTGAATCAAGTTCAGCATGACAAATTTTACTTAATCAAAACTATCGCAAAATTTAAGTATTCAGTTTCCGGCATTGAGGGAAGAATAGGATGATCCTTTGACTGAAAGCCATATTCCAAAATTACAGCTTCTTTTTTAACTTTAGCGGCAGCTTGGTGTATAACTTCCTTGAATTTAATAAAATCCAAATGATGGGAACAAGACGAAGTCGCAAGTATTCCGCCTTTTTTAAGAAGCCCTATGGCAGCTTCATTAACTTTAACATAATGTTTAAATCCCGCGTTAAAATCTTTACGGCTTTTGATAAGTCCGGGCGGATCTATATTTACTATATCAAATTTTCCGGATTTTGCTTCGTTTGATTGTAAGTATGCCAATGCGTCAGCTTCAATTCCCAAAAATTCTTCAAAACCGTTAAGCGTATAATTTTTTTCCGCGGTTTCAAGAGCAAGCCTTGAAGAATCCACAAACACAACATCTTTAGCACCGGCTTGCTTTGCGTATATGCCGAATGCTCCGGTATGGCAATAGCAATCAAGGACTTTCAGTCCTTTTACATATTTGGCAAGTTTTTCACGGTTATCGCGCTGGTCAAAAAAGAATCCTGTTTTCTGACCGTTTACTATATCAGTGTAAAATTTATTTTTGTTTTCTTCAATACTAATATCATTAGGAATTTTACCTGAGAAAACTTCATTTTCGGCTTTAAGATTTGCGTTTTCAAGAGTTCTTAAATGAATATCGTTTCTTATAAATATGCCTTTAGGGTTAAAAACATTTACAACAGCCTGTAATATATCGGCTTTGCATAAATCGGCTCCGGCAGACACAAACTGCGCGCTGAAATAATCGCCGTATTTGTCCAAAATAACGCCCGACATATTGTCGGACTCGCCAAAAACAGCGCGGTACGATTTTGATTTAGGGTATATTTTTTCTCTAAGATTCTTCGCTTCTTCTATCCGCTTCTGCCAAAAATTAACGTCTATTTTTTCTTCTTTGTCCGTCAAAAGCCTGAAAGCAATTAAAGAACGCGGATTATAAAAACCAATTCCTATAAAACCTTCGGCATTATCATAAAGGGATACTATATCTCCGGCTTTCGGACTGCCTTCAACAAGTTTTATCTCGTTTGAAAACACCCACTTATGCCCGTTTTTAACTCTCTTTCCTTCGCCTGCTTTCAAAATTATTTTTTTCATATTTTATTATTTCTTCCTTAGGCTCTTGTCATTCCGGACTTTATCCGGAATCTATGATTCACAACAAGATTGCGGCTCAGAGGCCGCAATGACGGCCGAATATTAATACTTCAATCCTTGATAAATCGGAAAACTATTGCATAAATCAAGCATTTCAGCTCTGACTTCGGCTATAACTTTTTCGTCTGTTACATTTTTCAATACTTTTACTATTGCTTCCGCGATTTTTATCATTTCGGCTTCTTTCATCCCTCTTGTAGTTACCGCGGGAGAGCCTATTCTTATACCGGAAGTAATCATAGGTTTTTCAGGGTCATAAGGTATTCCGTTTTTATTTAAAGTAATGCCCGCTTTTTCCAGAATTTCCTGAGCGTCTTTTCCTTTAACGTTTAAAGGTCTTAAATCTACTAAAAACACATGCGAATCCGTACCGCCGGAAACTATTTTCAAACCGCCTTTTTCAAGAGTTTCGGATAAAACTTTCGCGTTTTTTAAAACCTGAACCTGATAATCTTTGAACGCAGGCTGCAATGCTTCGCCGAAAGCCACTGCTTTCGCGGCTATAACATGCATTAAAGGTCCGCCTTGTTCTCCTGGGAAAACAGCGGAATTTATTTTTTTCGCGAGTTCTTCGCTGTTTGTAAGAATTAAACCTCCGCGCGGACCGCGTAAAGTTTTGTGAGTTGTCGTGGTGGTAATGTCCGCGTGTTCAACAGGCGACGGATATACGCCCGCGGCAATAAGCCCTGCGTAATGAGCCATATCGCACATATGGTAAGCGCTTACGCTTTTCGCGATTTCGCCGATTCTTTTCCAATCCCAAATTCTTGAATAAGCGCTTGCTCCGCTTATAATAAGTTTCGGATTATGTTCTTTCGCGAGCTTTTCCATTTCATCGTAATTTACATAACCGGTCTTTTCATCTACATTATAAGAAACTACGTTGAACCATTTGCCTGAAACGTTCAATTTCATTCCATGCGTCAGATGTCCGCCATGCGACAAATTCAAGCCCATTATTGTATCGCCGGGATTCAAAAGCGCAATCAGCACAGCAAGGTTTGCCTGCGCGCCGGAATGCGGCTGGACATTCGCGAAATTTACGTTAAAAAGTTTTTTCGCTCTTTCTATGGCAAGAGTTTCGGCAACGTCGACAACTTCGCAGCCGCCGTAATATCTTTTCCCCGGATAACCTTCAGCGTATTTATTTGTGAGACAAGAGCCTTGAGCTTCCATAACCGCCTGCGAAGTAATGTTTTCGGAAGCGATAAGTTCTATTGTATCTCTTTGTCTTTTAAGCTCATTTGCAAGAACTTCATAAATTTCACTGTCAACTTTTTTTACGTTTTCCATTGCCAACTCCTTTTAACTGCAATTACGAATTACAAATTTAAAATTACGAATCAACTGCAAACGACATTTCTTGTTCTGCCTTTTATTCGTAATTCGTCATTCGTAATTTGTAATTGTCTTTTTATATGTATTTCAAAATTTCGTTTGTATCAAGACAGCCTTTACGTATTACTATATACGGAAATTTTACCATATCTATTACCGTGGATTCAAAAGAAAATTCGCATTTGCCGCCGTCTATCATTACATCCACAAGTTCTTCAAATTTCATGGTTTCGTCAAATTCTTTGGCGCTTTTATCACCCGAGGAATTTACTGAAGTAGTCCATAAAGGCGTACCTATTTCTTTTAAAAGCCTTAACATAAATTCGTTATCCGGTATTCTTACGCCTATATTGTCCCTGCCGCCGGACAAAATCTTCCCGAGTTCTGTAGTCGGGAATATCAAAGTAAGCTGACCGGGCCAAAACTTTTTTGCTATTTTTAAGGCTTTTTCCGGAATATCCGTTAAAATTTTTACGCTTTCAATATCCGCAGTCATTATTATAAGCGGCTTTTTAAAGTTTCTGCCTTTGATTTTATATATTGTTTTTCTGGCTTCAATATTGAAAGCGTCAGCAGCAAACCCGTAAACGGTTTCCGTAGGAATTACAGCGACACCGCCTTTTTTTATTATTTCAGCCGCCTGTTTATGCGAATCTTTATCTTTATGATGTATCTTAATTGCTTTTTTCATTACTAACTTCTATAATCCCCATTGATTTTAACATAGTCATATGAAAAATCGCAGGTGTAATATTTTGAAGCGGCTTTTCCGCTTTTCAAGTCAACTACAACTTTTATATCTTTTTTCAGCAGCGCTTTTTTAGCGTTTGTTTCCGAAAAATTTAATGCCGCGCCGTTTTTAAAAACATTTATGCCGCCCATATAAATATCTACTTTATCGGGATTAAAATTCACTCCTGCCCTGCCTGCCGCGGCAAGAACCCTGCCCCAGTTGGCATCTGCGCCGAAAACCGCGGTTTTAAATAAAGGAGAAGTAGCTATTGTCGCGCCGATTTTTTTTGCGTCATTTTTGGTTTTGGTATTTTTCACTTCAATTTCAACAAATTTTGTAGAGCCTTCGCCGTCTTTGGCGATCAATTTGGCAAGCGACAAAGTTACTTCATTTAAAGCTTCCTCAAATTTTTTCATATCCGAAGATGAAAGTTTACCTGTTTTACTTTGGCCGTTTGCCAAAACTATAACCGTATCGTTTGTGGATGTATCGCCGTCAACGCTTACGCAATTATAAGAATCATCCACGGATTTCTCCAAAATTTTCTGTAAAGATTTGCTTTCAACTTCCGCGTCGGTTAAAATAAAAGAAAGCATTGTCGCGTGAAGTCCCTGCATGTCCGGATGAATCATTCCCGCGCCTTTAACGCAGCCCCACACTGTAATTTCGCCGTTTTTAACTTTAATTTTTTTGTGCGCTTTCTTTATAAAAGTATCGGTAGTCATTATTGCTAAAACAGCTTCTTCTTCGTTTTTGAATGAAACGCCTAAAGCTTTTTCTAAAAGATTAACCCCGCTTTTAAATTTAGGCATATTTAAATATTGCCCTATAACCCCTGTTGAAGAACATAACACGGAACCCTTATTTAATCCGAAATGCTTTTCTATGGAAGAACACATTTCTTCGGCGTCTTTTTTCCCGCGGGAACCTGTACAAGCATTAGCGCAGCCGGAATTCGCGACAATTGCCGAAAATTTCCCGCCTTTTTTTATTTTTTCAATATCAACTAAAACCGGCGCTGCTTTAACAACGCTTTTTGTAAACATCGCGGCAGCTGATGACGGAACATCCGAAATAAACAATGCTAAATCTTTTTTGCCTTCTTTTTTATGAATACCGCTGCGAACCCCGCCGACTTTAAATCCTTTTGGAAGCATTTTGTTTTTCTCCTTAACAGCAGATCATCATTTCAATACTTTTTCTTTCATTTTTTGTAAAAAACTTTTAACTTCGGTTTTCGCAGACTGCTGAACAGAAATATCATCGGATTCTTCACCGGGAATTTCAAGAATTTCAACCGAAACAGCTGCTTCCGCAGCTAAACGCTCTTTCTCTTTTTCTTCGGCTTCTTCCGCTGCTTTTCTTTTAGCTTCTGCCGCGGCTTTTTTTCTTGCTTCTTCCGCTGCTATTTTCTTTGCTTCGGCAGCCTTTCTGTTTGCTTCAATAATTCGTTTCTGCTCTTCTATTTTTTGCTTACTGCTCTCTATAAGATCATCAACGCTTCTGCCTTTATAGCTGGTTTCTTTTGAAGCGCTAAACCACTTTAAAGCTGCAATATAATCTTTCTCTACTACTTTACTTCCGCTGTAATATAAATTACCCAACGTATATTGGGCTTTGCCAAAACCGTTTTCAGCGGATTTTGTAAGCCATTTAAGAGCTTCTTTACCATCCTGTTTAATAGTGTAAACCATGCTGAGCTCGTATTGAGCTCCCCTGTCGCCTCTTTCAGCATCCTTTCTGAGATCTGCTATATCTTCTTCTGAATTAAGATTTACCGGTCTTTTTTCGGCAAAAGATACGCCGCCTGAAAATAATATGAACGCTAAAGCAAGAAAAAGAACTGTATATTTTTTCATTTATTATCCCTGTTAACCGACAATTAATAAGTAATAGATAAAAATTAATAATTAACGACATTTTGCGAAAGCGAATCTCTATACTCTATTATCTATTCTCTGCCGTTAAATAAGCCCTTCCGTTTCATTAAGCCCGAATATGATATTCATGTTCTGCACCGCCTGGCCCGAAGCGCCTTTGACTAAATTATCTATAACGGAAACTATAGTCAGCCTGTTTGTTCTTTCGTCGACTTTCATGGCTATTTCGCAATAGTTTGTGTTTGCCGCGTCTTTAATTCCGGGCATAATATCTTCATCAAGAATTTTTACAAACTGTTTTCCTTTATAAAATTCTTTATACATTCCTATAATTTCCGCGGTGGATATTTTCTTTTTAAGATTTAAATATATTGTTGAAAGCATGCCTCTTTCAGCGGGAATAATATGCGGCGTAAAACTTATAGTTACGTCCTGCGACGAAAGAATCGAAAGTTCCTGTTCTATTTCCGGAACATGCCTGTGACCGCCGGCAATTTTATAAGCCCTGAAATTCGGATGTTCTTTTTCGTAATATTCCTGCGTGCTTTTTCTGCCTGCGCCTGATATTCCGCTTTTGGAATCAATTATTATTCCGTTCAAATCGACAATATCATTTTTTATTGCCGGAGCGCAGCCCAAAATAACCGTAGTCGGATAACATCCAGGGTTTGCGATCAGCGACGCGTTTTTTATTTTGTCCGCATTAAGTTCAGACAAACCGTAAACGGCTTTTTCTATGAACTCTTTCGCCGTATGATTGACTTTATACCATTTCTCATAAACATCGGGATTTGTAATCCTGAAATCCGCAGATAAATCTATAACTTTTACGCCAGCGTTTAAAAGCAGAGGAACAACCTCAAAAGCCACTGCATGCGGCAAGGCAAGAAAAACAACGTCGCTTGTTTCCGCTATTTTTTGAGCGTCAAGAGGCTCTATTTTTAAATTCAAATTCGAAAATTGCGGATAAATATCTTTCAAATCTTTTACTTCGGATGTACTCCTGCCGTAAAGACCTGATATTGTTACGTCCTTATGTTTGGACAAAAATTTTAAAAGCTCTTCGCCCGTATAACCGGTTATACCTACTATCGCAGCCCTAATCATTACTTGCTCCTTTCAACTCTGATTGCGGATAAACCAAAACTACAAACTCTCCCAGAATTTCTTTTCTCGATTTTATGTTTTCAAGCACTTCTTTAATGCTTCCTCTTATAAATTCTTCAAACTTCTTTGTTATTTCCCTTGCCAAACACATTTGTGCGTTTTCGCCGAAAACTTCCATACATATTTCCGCAGTTTTTAAAATTCTGTGAGGCGACTCGTAAAAAACTATGGTTTTTTCAAGATGCAAAAATTCGGAAAGCTCTTTTTTCATTTTCCCCGGTTTTCTTTTTAAAAAACCGCAAAATATAAAACCGTCGGTAGGAAGTCCTGAACCGACAAGAGCCGTTATTGCAGCGTTTGCTCCCGGCAAAACTTCAACTTTTATCCCTTTTTCCAGAACGGCTTTAACTAAAACATATCCCGGATCGGAAATCGCCGGAGTTCCGCCGTCTGAAACCAAAACAACTTTTTGTCCGCCGCAAAGCTTATTAATTATCTGAGGCAGCCTGTATTGCTGGTTATAACTATAAAAACTCACCAAAGGTTTTGAAATTTCAAAATACGTAAGAAGTTTCAAACTTTGGCGAGTATCTTCGCAAGCGACCAAATCGCATTCTTTCAGAATGCGAATCGCTCTCAATGTAATATCTTCAAGATTTCCTATCGGAGTAGGTACAACATATAAAATTCCGGTCATAATAAAAATAGAAGCTGGGATGATGAGAAGATGTGAGGTTGGGCAACAACACAATTATTTCGTCGTTACTCAACATCTCAACTTCCTGACATCTCATCTTCTGCCTTTTGCCTTTAATTCAGGCTTTCGTCTTTTAAAATATTGACAAACACGTCAACAACATTCGGATCAAATTGCGTACCCGCGCCTTTCTTCAGCTCGGAAATCGCGTAATCTCTCGGAAGGGCTTTTCTGTAAGGTCTGTCCGAAGTCATAGCGTCATAAGCATCTATAGCGGCAACTATCCTTGAACCCAGCGGGATTTCTTCGCCGATAAGTCCTTCAGGATAACCGCTTCCGTCATACCATTCCTGATGATACAAAACCATCGGAGCAACAGGTCTGAGAAACGCCACGGGAGAAATTATTTTATTTCCTATAACAGGATGTTTTTTTATAACTTCAAATTCTTCGGAAGTAAGCTTGCCTTTTTTTCTTAGTATATGATCTTCTATGCCGATTTTACCTATATCGTGCATAAGCGCCGCAAATTCTACATGACGGACTATAGCCTGCGGCAAATGCATTCTTTCGGCAATAAGTTTTGCGTAATGCCTTGCTCTGTCGGCGTGGTCAAAAGTGTAAGAATCTTTAGCGTCAATTGCCCGCGCGAGCGTTTGTATCATTTCAAAATAAAAATTATGCAAATTATTGTAAAGCTCTATATTTTCCAGAGTCATAGCAGCCTGATCAGCCAAAATTGTCAAAAGGCGTACGTCTCTGTCTTCAAAATTTTTAATTTCCCGCGGAGCATTGATATTTAAAACGCCGACAACCCTGTTTTTTACCCTCAACGGAACGGATATAAATGACTTGGATTGATATCTGTCGCCGACATTGGGTCTTAAAAATCTTATATCGGACTCTATGTCTTCGCAAAAAATCGGTCTTCCTGTCTGCGCAACGCGCCCCGCTATACCCTGTCCGATTTTCATGGTTACCGCAGCTGCGACATCAGCCGGAATGCCTTTTGACGCAGCAATATAAAGTTCATTATTCTCCTGATCAATAAGCATAAGAGAACCGGCGTCGGAATGTATAAGTTTGCATGCGACTTCTATTACGGATTCAACCAATTCTTCCTTACTCATTATATCGGTAGCCGACATTCCAAATTCATGAAGACCTACCAGCATCACCAACAGATTATCTAAATCCATGGCATTTAACTGAATCTTTTCATTAAGTCCTAGGATTTGCTTTTCCAAAGCTTCCTCACGCACGGCAGCTTTGCGGCGTGAATGCTCCACCCAGACGAATAGTCCGGTAAAAACAGCCGCAAAAACGATTAAAATAATAGTTATAACCATAATTATTTATAAACCCTGTAGTTAATTTCCGGAAAAATATTATTTCTGCTTTCCAAATCCTCTATGTATCCGCCGTCAATACAGTTTCCTTTTATCTGATTGTAAATATTTGTAAAATTTACAATATGATCGCGCGTTCTTTTTTCCGCATATTCGACCATAGTTCCCGTAGTCATTATAAAAGCCCAGTCCGAAGACTGCGCCAAAAGCAGTTCTCTTGCCGCCTGATTTAATGCCTTTTCCAATATTCCCGAAGATTCCGGAAACTGATTGGCAAGTTCAACCATTCTGTCCGCAGCTTTATGCAAATGTCTGTAAATATAATCGTTAGACGTATTGAGCCAAACCTCGTAATAACCTTTATCTCCCCAGGATGACGCAGCCGGCGTTAAAACCTGATTTACAGGAAATTTATCAAGATATTCAATCGGCGTCATAGGCTTAATTACATCTTGGTCATAATGCATTTTTCTAAAAAGAAAGTTTATAAAATCCGGACCTTCAAACCACCAGTGCCCGAATAGCTCCGCATCGTACATTGACACAACAAGAGGCTGTTTTCCTAAAACGTCCGACAAATATTCAACCTGTTTTATTCTGTTATGCAAAAAATTTCCCGCGTGTTCCGCGGCTTTGCTTTTTGCCCATTCGGGATTATAAGGCTGTTTTTCATTTAACGCCACCTTTCCCGTTATTCTGTGATATTTTAGACCGATATTTCTTCTTTCGCCGTCAGAATGTAAGTAAGGTTTTACATACTCATATTCTAAATCGTATCCCAAATCTCTGTAAAATTCTCTGTAATCGGGATCTCCCGGATATCCGGACTCGGCGCTCCAGACTTGATGAGCCGTTTCCATATCCCTTGAAAACGCCGCTACGCCGCTCGGGCAATACACGGGAGCAAACACGCCGTATTTTGGACGCGGCGTTCCGTATAAAATTCCGTGCGCTTCAAGAAAGAAAAATCTTATTCCTTCCTCTTTTAAAAGTTTGTCTATACCGGGATTATAAGCGCATTCGGCAAGCCATATGCCTCTGGGTCTTCTTCCGAAATGTCTTTCGTAATCGTCACAAGCGATTTTTATCTGAGCTTTTTGGGATTTTTCATTATCCATTAGAGATAAAAAACCATGTGTAGCGCAACAAGTTATAATTTCAATTTTTCCAACGTCCTGAAGTTCTTTAAAACCGCGTAAAATATTACCGTCGTATTTTTCCCAAAGCCTTTTACATTCTTTAAAATGTCTTTCATACATTTGAGCCGCTGGCTGAAATTCCGGAAGGCTTCTTGTACGCCACAATTCTTTTTCGGCAAGTTCTATATGACTGTTCAGTCTTTCATAGTATCTGGACTGCAACAGAGGATCGGCAAGCATATTTGCGAGAGACGGAGTTATAGTCATCGTAAGTCTGAAATCAACACCGTCGTTTATAAAATTTTCAAATACTGAAAGCAAAGGGAGATAGGTTTCTGAAATCGCTTCGTAAAGCCAGTCTTCTTCCAGAAAATCCGGATATTCCGGGTGACGGACATAAGGCAAATGAGCGTGGAGCTGTAAACACCAATAACCTTTAGGTTCCATTTATACCTCAAAAATAGATGTTAATTTAGATTCAATCTGTCATTCCCGTGGAAACGGGAATCCACGTTATTTTTTAAAATGGATCCCCGACTAAAACATTCGGGGATGACAAAAGATAGGATTAAAAGCCTGCTTTTGTCATTTTGTTTCTTTTTTAACGTTGAATGTAATTCTCCGCGACATTGTGCCGCAGGAAGAAATTGCTTCTATAGGATAATTCTGTTCACCGTCAGGAAGATAAAATCTCAAAGTAAACGAGCCGTCCTGCGCTAAAGGAACATTCTTCCCCTGAACTGTAAGCGTCGCATCCGGTTCGGTCGCGCCGTAAACTATTATTTCAGTATCAGCTTTAAGCCAGAACGTTTTTTCTTTTGATTTTACGGTTTCGGTTTCAACGGTCTCTTTTTTTCTGACCAGAGAGGAACTTGCGCCGCCCAAAACTCCGCTTGTAGGAAGTTTTGTTATTTCTTCCCAGCGTTCGCGCATAAGCTTTACCAAATCGTAAGAACTTTTCCCTAAGCCGCCTGCGCCGGATATTTTAAGAAGCTTTTCAAATTCAATCTGTAAAAGAGCCCACTGTTCATCCGTAACATTTGATACGCCGTGCTTTGGCATAGCCATGGAATTAGAACGTGAAATTGTCACAAAATCACCGTTTTTCAAAACATAACCCAAATCCACGCACCATGAACGGTTAAATTCACCTACATTTATATACCAGCTTAAAGCGTTGGAGTTTACTTTAACATCAAAATATCTGTTAGCATTTGAACCGTTAAAAGCAACATCTGTAACATCATATACCCTTACGGATATGGATGACGGGTCAAAAACATCTTTATATTTCTTTAAAAATTCGTTTTTTGTGTGGCTAGAAATATCCCAGTAAACATATATCCAAACCGGATCTCTGGGAAGCAAAACCACTTTCGTTTCATCATAAGAATCAGGAAGCCCCGATTTGTTTATTTCCGAAGTATTTTTTTTACCGCCTTTTATTTTAGAGCTTAAATTTTCACTCATTACAGCATTCCTCCTATAAAAGATAAATATATATTCAATTTTCACATAGATTTTATATTTTTTGGACTTATTAGTCAAACATTTTTCAGGCGCTTCACCCCGAACCCTAATTACTTTTTGCACGAGCGCAAAAAGTAATCAAAAACGCCTGCCGCTGACACGCATTCTCTCGCATTTTTTAGGCGGCTGTGGAACGAGATTAAACGACAATCTCTGCCTTTGGCAGTGCGCGCATATTGTGCGCTCAAACAGTCCTCGCCGACTTCCCCTAAAAAATTCTCGCTCATAGACGCGTGTATGCGGCACAACACTCTTGTCTAGACTTTGATTCTACACAGAATATTTAAAATTAAGGTTGTGTTATCTTTAAAAACAGGGTTTTGTTTGCGACAGGCGCCTTATTGCGTTTATGAGTGAGTATTTTTTAAGATTATTCAATTTCAACTGTTTGAGCGATAACCTTAAAGTCGTTATTTATCGCGAGTTGTTGAAATTGCTTAAAAAATACGAACGATTGCAATTCAGCGCCAAAGCAAATAAAACAAAATAGGAAAAGTTTTGACAAAATTTTAATAATTTGTATAAAATAGTGTTCCTGTTAAACTTTAAACTATGGGAAAAGACGTTATGAATGAAGAAAAATTATCGGTTTTCAAGCTTTTTCTGGCAGCAGACATAGGCTATAAACGCCTGATAAAGCTTATTGAAGCTTTCGGAACCGCGAAATCGGCCCTTAATGCCTCAAAACGGAATCTTTTACAAATTGAAGGAATCGGCGAAAAAACCGCTGATGAAATTCTAAGAATAAAAGACTCGGGAAAAGCTGAAAAAGAAGTTGACAAAGCGGCAAAAAACAATATAAATATCATTTTGTTTAATGATGCGGAATACCCGGAAGTTTTGAATGATTTTGCGGACAGACCTGTTGCTTTATATCTTAAAGGCAATATGACAGAAAAAGATATTAATTCCATAGCCGTAGTTGGTTCGCGAAAAACCACAATTTACGGAAAAAACGTTACAAGCGAATTCGCAGGTTATTTTGCCAAAAAAGGCATAACAATAATCTCAGGGCTTGCAAGAGGCGTAGATACGGAAGCGCATACGGCAGCTTTGAAAAATAACGGCAGAACCATAGCGGTTTTAGGAAACGGGCTTTTGTTTAACTATCCGCCTGAAAACGCAAACCTTCAGGAAAAAATACCAGGATTTGGCGCTGTCATAAGTGAGTTTCCTTTGGAACAAAAACCTGATTTGTGGACATTTCCAAGAAGAAACAGAATTATAGCCGCTCTTTCAAAAGCAACTCTGGTAACTGAAGCCGCGCAAAAAAGCGGCGCGGTAATTACGGCGAAATTTGCAGCCGAATATGGAAAAGACGTTTTTGCGGTACCTGGAAATATTTACTCTGCTTTTTCAAAAGGGACTAATGACCTTATAAGAGACGGCGCGTTTCCGGCATTAACGCCGCAAAGCATTCTTGAGCAGCTAGCCTACACCTATAATATATATAGCGGTATGGAAACCCAAAAACCTGAGGTTTCGCTTTCGCAAACAGAGCAAAAAGTCTTGGACCTTATAAAAACCTTTGATGATGGATTACATTCGGATATCATAGCTCAAAAATTAAACATTGAAATTCCGGAAACTTCTGCTATAATCTTCAAACTAGAACTGGAAGGGCTTATAAAAGCAGAACCCGGACAATTTTATACAGCAGTTAGAACAACAGAGCAAAATTAAAAATTTATAATAAAAAGGAAAAAAATCATGGCTAAATATCTTGTAATAGTAGAGTCACCTGCTAAAGAAAAGACTATTTCTAAAATTTTAGGTAAGGATTTTACGGTCAAAAGTTCTTTCGGACACATAAGGGATTTGCCCAAAAGCAAACTCAGCATAGACATTGACCATAATTTTGAACCGACTTACGTAAATATCGCTAAGGCAAAAAAGACTATTTCCGATTTAAAAAAGTATTCGGGAGATTCCGACAAAATTTATCTGGCAACCGACTTTGACCGCGAGGGAGAAGCAATTGCCTGGCATTTAAAGGAAGCCCTCCATTTGCCTGACAGCAAAATTTTAAGAATAACGTTTCACGAAATAACACCGGAAGCAATAAAAGAAGCCGTACAAAATCCCAGAAAACTTGATATGGCTCTGGTTGACAGCCAGCAGGCAAGAAGAATTTTGGACAGACTTGTAGGTTATAAACTTTCCCCGCTTCTGTGGAAAAAAATAAAAATCGGTCTTTCGGCCGGCAGAGTACAGTCAGCGGCCGTTATGATAATATGCGACAGGGAAGAAGAAATAAAAAATTTCGTTCCGGTAGAATACTGGAGTATAGAAGCCGAACTTTCCAAAAAAGATAACGCGAAAAATATTTTTACAGCGTCTCTTGCTTCAAAAAACGGCATAAAGTTTGAAAAACTTTCGATTAAAACCAAAGAAGAAAGCGACCGGATATTAAAAGAGCTTAACGGTGCGAAATATATTATAAATTCGGTAGAATCCAAACAGCGCAAACGTTCGCCTTATGCCCCTTACACTACTTCCACCATGCAGCAGGACGCTTCAAGACGCTTAGGATTTTCAGCGTCAAAAACAATGATGGTCGCACAAAAACTCTATGAAGGAATAAATGTCGGAGGAGATTCTTCCGCGGGGCTTATAACCTATATGAGAACCGATTCTTTAAACGTCGCCAAAAGCGTTCAAAACGAAACTTTAAAATTTATAGGCGAACAGTACGGCAAAAATTTTACGCCCGAAAATCCTCGCTTTTACAGAACAAAATCAAAAGGAGCGCAGGAAGCCCACGAAGCAATAAGACCGACTTCCCCTTACAGAACGCCTGCGGCTATAAAACAGTATCTTTCTTCTGACGAGTTTAAACTTTACGATTTGATTTGGAAAAGATTTTTGGCAAGCCAGATGTCCGACGCGGTTTACAATACGGTAAGTGCTGACATTTCCGCAAACAACTATATTTTCAGAGCCTCCGGCAGCACGCTGGTTTTTGACGGATTTTTGAAAGTTTATAACATAGACGAAGATGAAAAAGAATCAAAGCTTCCGGAATTAAAAGAAGGCGAAGCTTTGGATTTAAACCAGCTCCTTCCCCAGCAGCATTTTACCGAACCGCCGCCGCGTTATAATGAAGCCAGTCTTATTAAGACACTGGAAGAATACGGCATAGGCAGACCTTCCACTTACGCGCCGACAATAAAAACTATTCAGGACAGATTATATGTCCGTCTTGACAGCAAAAAGTTTTTCCCGACAAACCTGGGAATAGTCGTTAATGACGTTCTGAAAAAACATTTCGGAAACATCATAAACGTGGAATTTACAGCCGGAATCGAAGAAAAATTTGACGAAATAGCCGAAGATAAAATCGCGTGGCAAGACGTTTTAAAAAATTTTTACGAACCTTTTGAAAAAGATTTAAAAGAAGCCGAAAAAAATCTTGAAAGACAAAAAGTCGAAGCGCAAAAAAGTGAAGAAGTTTGCCCGAACTGCAAAAAACCTATGGTTGTAAGAGACTCCAGAAGAGGCCAGTTTTTAGGCTGTTCCGGATATCCGGAATGCAAAACCATCATAGCTTTGGGAAAAGACGGAAAAGCGGCTCCGGAACCGGAAGAAACTGATATGAAATGCGATAAGTGCGGGAATCCTCTTATTAAAAAAGTCGGATTCAGAGGAAAATCGTATCTCGCATGCAAAAATTATCCAGAATGCAAAACCACCTATACAATAGACAAAGACGGAAACAAAGTAATGAAGCCCGAACCTGAAAAGACTGATTTGAAATGCGAAAAATGCGGTTCGATTATGCTTAAGAGACAGGGAAAAAGAGGACCGTTTCTCACGTGTTCGGCATTCCCTAAATGCAGGAATTTACAATGGATAACACAGAAAAAAGAAGCAGCCGAAAAACCGGCGAAAACGAATTCTTCAGTGAAACCCAAAAAATCGGCGAAACAGAAAAAAAAGAAATAGAATCTTTTTTGAAATATATTCAAGCCGAACGAAATTTCTCAGCTCATACTTTAAGAGCCTATGAAACCGACGTATCGGATTTTGCTTTATTTCTGCGCAATAAAGAAGCAGGCTTTTCTGCAGTTGACAAACATATATTCAGAGAATATATGGGAGGACTTAACGAAAAAAAACTGAGCAAAGCCTCGCTTACAAGAAAATTTGCCTCTCTGAGAAGTTTCTATAAATTTCTGATAATAAACAACTCTATAGAAAAAAGCCCTCTGGAAAATATGTCGAGTCCAAAAAAAGAAAAAAAAGTTCCGTCATTTCTGACTGAAGACGAAATGCGTTCCCTTTTTGAAATACCGGATTTAGCGCTTCGCGACAGAGGAATGATTGAACTTCTTTATTCCTGCGGACTGCGTATTGAAGAACTTATGAGCCTCAATGTAAAAAATATAGATTTTATATCAAATACGGTTACCGTAACAGGAAAAGGAAACAGAGAACGCATTGTCCCTATCGGAGATACATGCCTTGCGGTTATAAAAAGATATTTGGATGAAAGACGCGCAGAGAATCTTCCTTTTGACAGAAACTCTCCGGTATTTTTAAGCGCTCGCGGAAAACGCCTTGAACAAAGAACAGCAAGAAGAGTTTTGCATAACTGGTTTATAAAAGCCGGAATCTCAAAAAAGGTCAGCCCGCACACTTTAAGACACACTTTTGCAACGCATATTCTTGACCGAGGCTGCGACCTTAGAAGCGTTCAGGAAATGCTCGGGCATAAAAATCTTTCCACAACGCAAATTTACACGCACGTTACAATAGAAAGCCTTAAAAAAGTTTACGAAAAAGCACACCCGAGAAGCTAAAAGACAGAGGTTGGGAAGATGGGAAGTTGAGAAGATTAGCAACAGCAAAAACTTTAACGACCAGAGCTCCTCTCAGCATCTCAACATCTCCGCATCTCATCTTCTAAAATTTTATGAAAGAAAAAGACCACATATACCTATTAATGGAAGAAACAGGCTGCGACCGCTCCGAAGCGGAACTGGCGTTGTCTCTTTCTGAAAACAACATAGAAAAAGCCATTACAACAATCGGTTTTCTTCTAAAATTCATAACCGCTTTTAAAATTAAACTGATTTTTCCGCAGGAAAACATTTACGGGCTTATGCATATTGCTGTCAACACAAAAACCGGAGAACTTTTGCGTTTCAGCGAAGTATTTTCTCACAATCCTGCCGTATACGAAATTTCCGCGGCGGCAACAGACTGGTTTTCTTTTGAAAAAGCGATTTTTTCCGCGCGTCTTGACGCAGGCGCAATGGAAGACTACACGCAAAGCATAGATGAAAATTTTAAAACATATATGGAAAGGGCAGTAAAAGAAATTTCTGCAATAACTTCCGAAGAACTAAAAAGAATAATTAAATCTTTTTTTGATCCGAAACAAATCGAAATAGAAATCGTAAACGAAGAACTTAACCTTACCCAATATAAAAAACTCCCGGACTATGCGTCAAAACAAAACGAAACCTCTTTTACCGGATATGAACTGGGATTTGTAAAACTTGATGTGGAAATCTTAGAGGATTCAAAAGGAAAACCGGCAAAAAAAATAACAGAAGGCGATATGGTTTTATCTTTGATAACAGACGAAAGAGATATCGCCCATTACCTTGCCCATCTTATAGGCGGAAGAAAAGACGGCGCAATGATTCCGCTTCCCGCATCTGTAAAAAAAGTATCGTCAAAAAACAATGAATTTGAAATATACCTTCATTATGCCCCGTCAATAACAGGCATCGCAAAAATAAAAGGAAACTCCATTCTTAAGGTTTTAGAAACCCAAAACCGTCCTTGGTGGCGAAAGATAATACCATTTTAACGACAATTTACAATTAACGACCGCTGTTGTCGTTTATTTGTTCTTTGTCATTTGTTATTTATTATTTGCTGTTCCTTCCCATCCGCCGCCTAATGCTTTTGATAATGAAACCACCGCAGCTAATTCGCTGTAGCGCGCCGAAGCAAGGCTCATTTGAGCCTGAAGTAAATTCCGCTTTACATCTAAAAGATTTATGGTGTCTATAAGACCGGCATTATATTGGTCTTTAGTAATATCATAGCTTCTTTGCATATCTTGGGTTTGCCTTAAAACAGCAGCGTAAACTTCCCTGGTTATACGATTGGCGTTTAATGAATCATAGACATCTTTGAAAGCGTTTTCAACGGTTTTCTCGTATGAAGCCAAAGCTCCTTTATACGCAGCTTGCGCTTTTTTATTTTGCGCCTTTATTTTCCCGCCTTCAAAAAGCGGCTGTACAATTCCGCCCGCCAAGCTCCATATACCCGTATCAAAAAGATTTGAAAGACTTTCGCTCGCGTACCCTGCTCCCGCTGTCAACGAAATATTCGGAAAATATGATGCTTTAGCAGTGCCGATTTGCGCATTGGCCGATATTAACTGTTCTTCCGCTTCCAAAACGTCCGGCCTTTTTTGTAAAACATTTGAAGGAATGCCTTCCGGAATATTCGGAATTAAAATTATTTCATTTAGCTTTTTACCTCTGGGAATTTTAGCTTCAACTATTTCGCGCGGAGTTCTGCCCGTTAAAACCGCCAAAGCGCTTTGCGCTTCCGAGACCTGCCTTTCCAAATCTTTTGCGGAAGCCTTCACGCTTTCCAAATCAGCTTCAATTCTTCTTAAGTCAAGTTCAGACGCAAAACCGGCTTTATATCTGTTTCTATATACACGGACGGTTTCGTTATCTGCATCAACAGTAGTCTTTGCTATATTAAGCTGCGCGTCAAGCGTTAACAACAAAAAATAAGCGTTTACAACATTTGCTGTAAGCGCAAGACGCGTTAAATCTTTAGCGGCTGTTGTAGCAAAATACTGGGCTTTCGCAGACTCATTCAGACGTCGTTGTTTTCCCCATATATCAAGTTCCCAGGAAATTGTCGGCTCGGCAATATATGTGTGCACGGGTGCTGAAAGAACAGCCCCTCCAGGCGTGACAGTGCCATAGGTAGTTTGTAAATTAAGATTTGCCGCAGGCATTACATCCGCTTTTGTTATTTTAAATTGCGCCTGCGCTTGTTCAACATTGGCTAAAGCGATTTGCAAATCTTTATTGTTTTCAAGCGCTTCAGCAACCAGAGAATTTAAAACAGGATCCTGAAACATTGTCCACCAGTCAGGTTTTATAAACGGATTTATATCAGTCTGATTATTTGACTCGGCAGGCAAATCCATAGCAGGCTTTTTATAATTCGGACCCATTAGACAACCGCCGAGAATAAATAATGGAAGCATCAATAAATAAATTTTTGGCATATATAACTCCAGTTTAACTAAAATTAATAGTTAATAAATAATAATTAATAAATGTTGGATTTTCGCTTTGCGAAAATGTTTTAATAAATTTCGCCTTTGGCGAAACTTCAAAATTATTAATTATTCATTATTATTTTTCTTTTTTTCAATCAAATAAAAAAACAGCGGTATTAAAAGCGGGGCTATTATAGTTGCGCCCAACATTCCGCATACTACTGCAGTGCCTATTGAATGCCTGCTGTTCGCGCCGGCGCCTGTGCTTATAGCAAGAGGCAAAGTTCCTAAAATAAAAGCAAGCGATGTCATTATTATAGGTCTGAAACGCAGTTTCGCGGCTTGAAGCGCGGCATTAAAAGTATCCAATCCTTGCTTTTTTAGCTGAACGGCAAATTCCACTATCAAAATCGCATTTTTAGCGGCAAGCCCGACAAGAGCGACTAAAGCTATCTGAAAATAAATGTCGTTTTCCAAACCTCTTAAAAAAGTCCCGAGCAGCGCACCGAATATAGCAAACGGAACCGCAAGAATAACAACAAAAGGAAGGCTCCAGTTTTCATACTGCGCGGCAAGAATTAAAAATATCACGATTATTCCCAAAAGCAAAGCTTTAAACGACGCGTTTCCGACAAGCTTTTCCTGATATGTCGCGCCGGTCCACGCAAGAGCAAAATCCTGACCTAAAACTTTTAAAGCTATTTCTTCAAGAATTTGTATTGCCGTACCCTCGCTTATTCCGGCAGCGGGAACAGCTATAATTTTAGCGGCGGGAAAAACATTAAATCTTTCAACTGAGTCGGAACCTAAAACCGGTTCAAATTTTATAAGTTCGGACAGAGGTATCATTTCGCCTTTTGACGAACGCACGAAAATACCGTTTATCTGCTCTGGATATTTACGGTACTCCGCGGCAGCCTGAACCATAACATTAAAACTTCTTTCAAACTTTGTAAAATCGTTTACATAGTAAGAACCAAAAGTCGCCTGCATTGTTATATATAAATCATCAAGCGATACGCCTTTGGAAACGGCTTTTACATTATCTACCGTCATTTTATATTGCGGAACAATATTTGAAAAAGTCGTATTAATCCCCGCGATTTCGGGTCTTTTTTTAACGGCTTCTATAAACTCTTGTAATATTTGAGACAAAGCTACGGTACCGCTGTTTCCGCGGTTTTGTATATATCCTTCAAGCCCGCCCGTTGTGCTTAGACCCATTATAGGCGGAGGATTAAAAGCCATTACCAAAGCTCCAGGAACTTTCATCATGGCTTCTCTTTGAATATTTGCTATAGCCGCATCAACAGACAATGCTTTCGATGTGCGCTGATTCCATGGTTTTAATTTTATATAAGACGCCGCGGCATTCGGTTTTTGCGCTCCGCTTAAAAGATCACGCCCCGTAAAAAACAATTCAAAATTTACCGCTGGCTGGTCTAAAATTATTTGTTCCACCTGAGCAGTCATTGCCAGAGAAGCGTCAAGCGACGTGCCGGGATCCATTTCCACGGCAACCATAATCGCGCCCTGGTCTTCATTCGGAACCAAATTTGACGGAATTTTTTTAAACATAAACACGCTTAAGAATAATATCATAGACATAACGACTATTGCCGCCGGCAGACGCCTTATAAAAAAGCCGGCAATCGAAACGTATTTATTCGTTGTAGCTTCAAATAATAAGTTAAATTTTTTGAATAAACCTTTAGGATCTATATCTTTTTTCTTAAGCAGAATAGCGCATAATGCCGGGGTTAAAGTTAAAGCCGTCCAGCCTGAAATTACTACCGAAATTGCGATAGTTATTGCAAACTGCTGGTACATAACTCCCGCAAAACCACCCATAAAAGATATAGGAATAAAAACTGAACACAATACAAACACAATCGCTATTAAAGCGCTTTGGACTTCAGACATGGCTTTTATCGCAGCCTCTTTAGGCAGCAAATTTTCAACGCGCATTATGCGTTCTACGTTTTCAATAACAACAATAGCGTCATCAACAACCATACCGATGGCAAGAACTAATCCGAATAAAGTCAGCGTGTTTATCGAAAACCCTAATGCGTATATTCCGGCAAAAGCTCCGATTATGGAAATAGGCACAACAACGCACGGAATAAGCGTGGCTCTCCAGTTTTGCAGAAAAAGAAATACCACAAGAAAAACTAATAACACTGCTATCAGAAGAGTTTTTACAACTTCTTTTATTGACTCTGTTATAAATGAAGTCGTATCATAGGCGAGCTGATAAGTCATTCCTTCGGGAAACCTTTTTGATACGGAATCCATAACAGCCTGAGCTCTTTTCGCCGTAGCAACGGCATTAGCTCCCGGCTCCATAAAAATTGCGACGGGAACAGCAGGCTGTTTATTTATAGTGCTGTGAAAAGAATAAGTCAGAGGCCCGAGCTCAATATCCGCGACGTCTTTTAAAAGAAGAGTTGAACCGTCGGCATTGGCTCTCAATATTATCTGTTCAAACTGTTCGGGAGTTTGATAACGTCCCTGCGCTTTAATTGTAAATGTTTTTGAGACTTTATCCGTCATAGGAGCTTCGCCGATTATTCCGGCGGCGCGCTGCTGGTTCTGAATGCTTACTGCGGCAATAATATCGGAAGGGGTCAGTTTATGCTGGGCAAGTTTGTCCGGATTAAGCCATATTCTCATAGCGTAAGTATTTGCCGACAATACCTGCGCGTCGCCGACTCCTTCGATTCTTTTTAATTCGTCAACAACGTTTACAAGAGCATAATTCGCCATATAAGTGGCATCGTAAAGATTATCCGGCGAAGAAATTGAATAAATCTGAAGCATTTCCATAGATTTTTTTGTAACGCGGACTCCGGAACGCTGTACTTCCTGAGGTAAAAGAGGAAGAGCCTGCTGCACAAGATTGTTCACGTCAATTGTCGCCTGGTTAGGATCCGTTCCGATATTGAAATATATGGACAAAGTCATATTTCCGTAAGCGTCTGAAACGGAATTCATATACATCATATTTTCCACGCCGTTTATCTGCTGCTCAAGCGGTGCCGCGACAGTTTCGGAAATAACTTCAGGATCCGCTCCGCTATAAACGGCACTGACTACAACGGTAGGAGGCGTAAGATTTGGATATCTGTCAACCGAAAGAGAAAATATAGAAAGTATGCCTGCCATTAAAATCAGCAAAGATATAACAGTGGCAAAAATAGGTCTTTCTATGAAAAATTTTGAGAGCATAGCGCCTCCACGGCAATTACGAATTACAAATTACGGATTACGAATCAAAAACAAGAAAAATAAATTTTAATTATTTGTTGTTTCTTCCACACTGCCGGAAACAAGCGGAATTTGCGAAACGGGAATGTCTTTTATTATCACTTCAGTTTCTGTTTGAGAATAAGAGCCCGGAATATTTGCGGCAGTTTCAGGCTGATTTTTATCTTTTACCTGTATTGCAAATTCTTTCATAACCGGAGTTACTTTTTCACCTGGTCTGACTTTTATAAGCCCGTCTAAAACAATATTGTCTCCTTCATTAAGACCGCTTGCAATCATATAAACGCCGTTTTTAAGCTGTCCTTTTACGGGACGCGCTTCTAAAATACTGTTCTGGTTTATAACATAAGCAATTGCTCCGGCAGGAGTTTCCAAAACCGCGCTGTCCGGAACAACAAGCTCGTCTTTATAACTTACGCCCAAAAGATTCACACGGACAAAATGTCCGGGAATAAGAAGACGCTGCCCTTGCGGATTAGGCAAAACCGCCCTGACCAAAATACTTGAAGTGTCAGGATTTTCGCTGTTATCAAAAAATACTATTTTTGCATTTTCAGGATAAGCCGAACCGTCTGAAAAAACAATCTGCACTAAGATAGGAGAAACGTTTTTTTCATCGGTTATTATTTTCCCTTCGGTAAATTCTTTTGCCAAATTAACAAACTGGTTTGACGGAATTGAAAAGTTTATAAACATAGGGTCAGTCTGAACCATTGTAGTTAAAAGTCCGCTGTCGCCCGCAGGCAAAATAAGACTTCCTATTGATTGTATAGATATTCCCGTAAGCCCTGAAATCGGGGCGGCGACTTTAGTATATTTCAGATTCATTTTAGCGTTATCTACTTCCGCTTGAGCGGATTTAACGTTAGCCTGAGCAGATTTGTAAGCTGCAACGGCATCGTCATAATCTTTTTGGCTTATGGAATTTCTTTTGTGAAGATATTCCATTCTTTTATAATCGTTTTTTGTCTGGGTTTCAACGCTTTGAGCCTGCTCAAAAATTGCCTGGGCTTTTTCTAAAGCTATTTTATAAGGTTCATCATCTATCTGAAAGAGCTGCGTTCCTCCAGTTACGTAACTTCCTTCCTGATAAAGCATAGCTTTCAATATACCGCCGACTTGAGCTCGTATTTGTATCTCAAGAGAACCTGCCAGCTGCGCGGGATATTGCATATCAAAAGGCAAATCCGTTTTTAATACTTTAACCGCGTTTACGGGATAAGCCGCGTTTTGAGGAACATTTTTTTTATTTTTACAGGAAGAAACCGAAAAGACAAGAAAAACAGAAAAACAAAAAACAGAAAAAATCTTTAAAAATTTCATATATGTCCTCCAAAACAATTACAAATTAAAAAAATATTATCTACCGCATATTATACATAAATTGCTATTTAGTTTTTTTAAAATTTGATTTTGCAAAGCATTTGGAGTTTTTGCGACGCCTGCGACGGCGAAGCGTACGAGAGAAACAGTACGTGAGCCGGAGTATAAGGACGCAAAAAATTCAAAGGCGAAGCAAAATTACAATGGACGGACCATTATTCCGCGATTTCTTCCTTCTACCGGACATTGGTTTTGGCAAACGCCGCAGCCTATGCATAAGTACAAATCTACGATAGGAACATCTACTTGCTGACCGTTTATTATTTCAGGAACAAATTTTATCGCCTTATCGGGTATCGGACAGAATTCTTCGCATACAAGACAGCTTATTCCGTCTCTCCACGGAATACATAAATCTTTTATTATTTCGGCTTTGCCGATTCTGCGTTTCATTTTTTCTTCCATGGATAAAGCTTCTATTGCCTGCGTAGGGCAAACATGCCCGCAGGCATTGCAGTTATACTCGCAATAGCCTATATAGTTATCCATTTGAGGAGTCCATATTCCGTCTAATCCCGTTTCGGTCATAACAGGCTGAAGCCCGTTAGTAACACAGACTTTCATACAATTTCCGCATCTGACGCATGCCTGTTTAAACTTTCTTTCGGAAATAGATCCGGGAGGACGGATAACAGGCGATGAAACACTATTACCTGAAGCATACACTTTTCTGCCTGCCATATACAGAGCAGCCAAAACTCCGCTGCCCCAGAAAATAAATTGTTTTCTTGTAACGCCTTTGTTTTTGTCGTTATCTTCACTCTTCAGTTTTAACTCTTCAATCTGTCTGCACTGTAATGTTACGCAGTCCATACACATAACGCATTCGCTTGGAATATAAGTCCCGTCGCGTCTTATCGCATTTACCCTGCACATATTTTCGCATTTACCGCAATGCAGCTTACACTTTTGCAGATTAAGTTTAACGAAAGGTTTTACGGAGAGAATACCGAGAGACGCGCCAAGCGGACAAATATATCTGCACCAAAAACGCCTTTTATAAAGCACCAATAAAACGGGTATTATGAAAAACACAAAAAATAAAAAAGAATAGGCAAATGACATTTGCCTTGCGTCAAAAATATTGACACGCAAAAATTGATAAATGCCTTCACCAAAATTATAATTCATAATAGTGTACTGAAAAGTTTTATCAACCGAGGCATTTATAAAAGGATAAAAAGACAGACTCAAAAATCTGTTAAAAACGGTTATCGGCTCAAAAAGCCAGACTATCTGAAAACCCAAAACGGCAAGCGCTAAAAAGAAAACTAGTAAAACATACTTACTCATAAGCATTTTAGACGGAGCGTTTTCTCGCCATTTTTTAAAAGGCTTTACGATAAAAGCAAAACAATCCATAACCGTGCCGTAAGGACAAACCCATCCGCAAAAAACACGCCCGAGTACTAAAGCCAGAATCACAAATATTAACACTATCAGAAAAGATAGTATTACATATTGCGCAGCCAATGCCGCAAATGCGACAAGCGATGGAGAACTTAAAAAGAAATCTCTCGCGTTAATAAACTTCAACGGAAAACTTAATAGGAAAAATGAGGCGGAAATCAGAAAAAATGAAATTATTTGAACAGCTATTCTTAAAATTTTGATTTTATTCATATGTATTTCTTTTATTCTTTAATGTTTTGTATTGTCATGTTGAGCGAAGCAACGTAGTTGCGTAGTCGAAACATCTGCCTTTTAACTGCAGACCCTTCGACTTCGCTCAGGGGGACAAAACTGAATTTCCATACTCTTATCTTTAAGGAATAATTCTGTTTATTTATGTGTCATAAAATGACAAAAATTTATATTTTTTCGGTTCTTATATTTGCTTTTGGAGTATACTGCTGCCCTAAGCCGAATTCAAAAGAACGCTTTATATGAGGAATACTCATTCCCTCTATATTAAAAAAAGTTTTAGCGACAAAACTGTCCGCAAGGACCGGATCTGTTGAAGCAACAACCGTATTTTTTCTTACAACATCGGCAAGATTCCCGCCGCGCGGACCGCCCGCTGTCAAAATATTGAAAGCGTCTATAATGTTTAAATCGGGACTGACGAAATCAATAAGTTCAGGAAGTTTTTTATCCATTTCCCAATGCATTTGCGACCTTGCTCCGCCGGCAACTCCCATCATATTTTTAATTGAAAGCGTCAAAGTCCCGAGCCCGTGAGTTTTTGCTATAGGCACGTTTATAAAAACATCGCATTCGATAGCGTCTCTGTAAACAGGCCATCCCTGCAGTAAAGCATCGGCTCTGGCCATTTTAGCGGGAAGATATTTCCAATCATCCATAAAAAATACATTTGCACCGGCTTCTTTTGCCGCTTTCATAACGCCCGAATTTTCATAACTGAGTTTTTTATCGTTACAAGTATTATCAAAAACCTTTACGGTTTTCGCGCCGCTTTCAAAACACATTTTGATAACCGCTGCGGCAACCGCCGGATTTGTATTTGCGGCATATTCCGGCGTTCTGTTCCAGGACATATTTGGTTTTACGACTACCACATCGCCTGTTTTCACAAATTTACCCATACCGCCGAGAAGCTCTACGCTTTTTCTGGTTATCTGTTCCGGATCTTCGCCGGTAACCGCGGTTAAGTCGTATTGCGTAACAACTTCTCTTCTTTTCCTGGGGGCAATTGATTTTGTATTTTGCGCGAAAGCTTTTTTCGCAGTATTAGACGAAAACGCCAAAAAAGCGACGCCGGCAGCGAGAATAGTTAAAAAACTTTTTCTGGTAATCTTGCCGGATAAAAATTTTTTTGCTTTTGAAACAATTTTTTCAAACTTCGTTTGCTCTTTATTGTTCATAAACTTCCCCCCCGGGTAAAATTTTACTTTTGTAAACTATTTTTGAAAAAATAATCCCTATTTCGTAAAGAATTATCATAGGAAACACAAATAAACCTAAACTAAACGCGTCGGTTGTAGGAGTAATAACCGCGGCAAAAACAACCAGTCCGAAATACGCTTCCTTGCGTTTTGAAGACAGCAGACGCGGCGTTATCAAACCGATTTTCGTAAGTATAAAAGCAAGCAGCGGAATTTGAAATATTATTCCTCCGCAAAACAATAACGCGCATACAAAAGAGATATATGAAGATAATGTCAGCTGAACCGGAGAGTGTATCAAGCCTTGCGAAAGATTCATTAGAAAAGATATCGCGGGAGTAAGAACTATAAAATAAATAAACAAAACTCCGCAGACAAACAGCGTAAACGCCGCAGTCACCCATTTAATAACGGAACCATTTTGGCTTTTATCTATTGCGGGTTTTACAAAACTGAAAAGCTCCCAAAAAATAGGCAGGATTGCGACTGAAAAACCGGCAAAAACAGCAGTTTTAATATAAATAGTAACAGCTTCCGCGGGTTTTAATATTAAAAAATTTTCGATTAAGTCTTTTGAAGGAAGTTTGAGTATGTATAGTATTTTGTCAACGAAAATAAACGCTACTAGCGACGCAAAGATAATATATGCCGCACAGCGTATAAGACGCCATCTCAATTCTTCAAGATGACCGGTAACGCTCATTCTCATTTTGTGGTATTTATATCGTTTGAGTTTGTTTTGTTTTCTTCTTTTTCTTCAGGTTCTTTTGTCTTGTCGCTCATTCCGTCTTTAAATTCCTGAACGGATTTACCCAATGCTCTCGCAATGCCCGGCAGTCTTTTCGCGCCAAAAAGAAGCAGCGCTAAAAGCAAAATTACCACTAATTCCTGAAAGCCTAATCCGAACATAAACCCTCCTGAACTTTAAGTTTATATAATTTAACCAAATTTTGAGCAATTTTGACAGCTCAAAATGCAATAAGGCAAAGAAACAGGTATACGGAGAAACTCAACAAAAAACGGCAGCAACAAATTTATTTTTGTTACCGCCGTTTTTTGTTATTTATTATTTGTAAATTGTTAATTTCCGTTTACGCCGCTTTTAATATATCCTGAACGGTATTAATATTTGAAGGTTTCTTGTTTAATATATTATCCAAATTACCGTTATTGCCTACAGGCGGAACCAAAGGCTCTATTTGGACATATTTACTTAAAGCTCTTGAGATAGAAACAGAAAGAGAGTTTTCCTCTTTATCAGCCGATGTTTTACCGACCGCCACACTCAATTGTTCAACGTCGATTTTGAGATTTTCAATTGATTTTAACAATGCTTCTTTATTAATATTATTAAAAATTATTTTACCTTTTTTATTCGAGTATTCTTTAACGGTTTTAATGATTTCCGCAAGCAAATCATTATTGCTTTTTATGTCGGGGATATTAAGACTATCACAAGAAAGAACTAATGTTTCTATGCCGTCATAAGTATTCATAAATATATCAACATCGACCTGATTGCCGCCAACTGTCAAATTTACAGTTTTAACGAAACTGCTTTTTTCAGGAGTTAACGGACTATTAAGAATTACGGGCAAAGGCTTCATTCCTCTTTTACTTTTTAAGCGGGTCATTTGTAAAAAATGTTCCGGAGAGGCGGTATTATCATTAATAATATCCACAAAAACATTCTCGTCAAACATCCTATAAATATCCGAAGCGGATATTAATTCGGTTGTTTTAACCGCAATTTCTTCAACATCTACGGTATTAAAAGAAAGTTTTAAATCATAGAAATGTTTTTTTAACGTTGAAACTATCTGCGACTTCAATTTCAGCGTAGGGCTTATTATTTCTCTCTTTACAATTTCAGCGTCTGCATCGCCTGATTTAAACTCAACAACATCCAAAACCCCGTTTTCCATTACGAACACGGCTCCTTTACCGTAGTCCGGATAGTAGGTACTCGCAGCATTTTTATCTATAAAAATAAATCCGGGATTACCATAAATATCATACTCTATCTCATTTATTCCCCTTGCATCAAGTTTATCTTCAGGATTATGACCGACTGTAATGGCGCCTGCTATTGAGTTCCTGGCTTTTATTACAGTTATAGCTTCGCTTTTTATAACGTCCGATATATCATCTATTTTTGAGAGTTTATTCTTTTTACCGATAATATATTTGTTATACCACTCCGTTAAACTATTATGCAGCGCATAGTTGGAACATTTCTTTAAATCAACTTTTATTTTATTAATCGTTTCTAATACTTTTACCGCGTCTGTGTATGTCGTTCCTTTATATGTTATGGATATAGGCGTTCCTTCATTTTTTGCTTTTTCTGCGTCTTTCTCTATTTCCTCTAATTTGTTAACTATTTTATTTTCGGCTTTTTCAAAATCTTCAGAAAAATCACTCTCTGAAATACCGGAACCGTAAAACTTAATTAATGCCTCATGAATAGGTCTAACCCCTTCAACAGTATTATTTCTTGTGTCTTCTGTCTCTTCATAAGACGGCTTTTTCAAAGACATTTTTTCTAAATCTTTTTCTATCTCTTCAATACCTAATTGCATTACGGCAGATCCGCCTTGGTATTTTATACCCTTATACGTAAATTCTTTTAACCCCTGCGCTTTTTTAATTATAATCGGTTTGGCTATGGACTTGAAGTCTGCTTCAAGATTAGCCGGTTTTATTGCCGTTGTAACGTCCGCGTATATTGAATTTACTAATGCAAAAGGTTCATTATTTTCCGATAAATTTTCGGCATCTTTATAAGTCTTCATATCTTGAGATATCAGGTCAAACGCATCAAACACTTCTCTTCCTGTATAATGCTTTCCTTTATAAACAATACCTTTAATACGCTTGCCGTTTTTATCTTCTATCGGCCGATTTTTATCATTTAAAACTCCGTGAGTTATTATCTGCCCGGTTTCTTCGTCATAAGCCCCAATCGCAATATCGCCTTCGTCATCTATGGGAAGCACTGAATGTAAATAAATGTCACCGTTTGGAAAACGCTGGTAAAGATTAGCATTCATCGTAAGCATTGCCAAAAATTTTCTGATAAAAGAATTGGCCAAATAATTTACATAATTTATTTCTTCTTTTTTCTTTTTTAGTTCTATGGGCAAAATGTTTGAACCTAACTTTTTATTAAATTCTTCTGTCTTTTTATTAGATTCGTCAATGAGAATATTGTGGGCGGTTATCTCTCTAAGAAGTTCTTTTTTCAATCCTTCTCCCCATTTGGAATGCCTTAACCAGTCTTCACCATACCACGCAACACTTTCATACACTTTGGACATTACCGCCGCTATTATGGGGTAAGCATAATTTTTATTGTTTAATTCCCGTTCTATTTTATCTTCCTGCTCTTTTAAGACAATTCCCGCTTTCTCTTGTAAATGTTTTAACAGTATTACAAGATTTTTATATTCATCTTTATCCTTGTCTTCATAATTTCTTTCATAGTATATTATGAGCGCTTTAAGCTTATCAATGCGATCTTTCCACCAGTTTGGAGCCATTTTATACGCAGCTCTGAAACCCGTATACACGCAAATGCCTACATTATGTCCGTAAAGGTCTCTTAGCAAATCTAAAAGTTCCCCGCTTTTTTTATCTTTTTCATTTTCAAATATGCTTGAACCTGAAGGATTTGTTAAAATATCCTTTCCGTCTTTCATATCCAGCGGATATCTGAGCAATTCTTCAAACTCTTTTACTACATGTATTTTGTCAGAATCGTCATCTGTATTCTTTTTTCCAAGCACTGCCGGTTCAATCTGACTTTTTTGCCTTTTGTCTGCGAAATCTTCAAAATCATCATAAGCTTTTGTCCAAAATGCGCTTCGCAGCGCGAATGAAATATCCGGAACTTTATCTAAAATTTCAAGTTTTTTAAAATTTCTCTCAATATCAGCCTGTTCTTTTGCCTTGTAAAGCAGGCGTGTATTATAATATTCTTTTTCAAGAAAACGCACTACTTCTATGGGATTGTTTCCCAAACTTTGTTTTACGCGATTTAAAGCATCTATTTTTTCTTTTAGCCTCTTAACCTCGCCTGCTATCTCAAAAACATATACACCTGAACCTTTTTCTTCGATCACCCTCATACCAAGCTGATTAATTAACTCTTTCGATTCTTTATCTTCCAAGTCCATTTTATGTTCTATTCTAACAGAATCTTGGCTGTCGTCGATTTTTATAGATTTTGCCTCTCTCTCAAACCTTTTAATTAAATTTTTTGCTGTTGCCTTTTTGTTTTCAAAAGCTTTAGCCATAAAAGAATCCACATGAAACTGATAATTCCTCGCAAGAGTAAGCTGTTTTATAATGTCATCAATTATCTTACTTTTTTTGCCGGGGTCTTCCGTATTCAGATACTTTTCTTCAAGTTTGTTGATATTGGAATGAATATTTTTTACAAGAGTTGCGACTCCTACCAAAAACTTCCTATACTCTTCAAGATTCATAAGTGCATCGCCTTTAGCATCGCGAGTCTCATATCCTATAACGCCTTTGTATCCGTCATAATATGGTATATGCATACGGCTTAAATTCATTAAAACGTTTATGTCGTGATTGCCTAAAACGTAAGCTCCTTTCCCGGAAGCCATTATTGCTTCAACTATTTTTACCGTGTCGGCCTGTTGTTCACCTCTGTCAACAACATCTCCCAAAACATAAACTTTATCTATGTCAGAATTTTTTATTATATTCGCTAAATCGCTTATTTGTATCGCAGGTTTTTTTTCTCCCTTTTCATTAGGCTCGTTAGAATTCGGATAAGAAAGGACTTCTTCAAGAAGCAGAAGCGTTCTGTCTCCTGAACCGTGCAAATCGGATAAAATCAATGATTTTTCATTTTTACGGTCATTAGAAATCAAATCTTCTAAATACGCTTTCGGTGTTTGTTCGCTTTGCTTGTTTAAATACGGATTATATACGTTTTCATCTGTCGGGGCAATATTTCTTAACGAATATATAACTTTTTCAATAGTATCAAATATTACTTCTATATCTTCATTTGTTACTGCTGTCCCTTGCGGCTTTCCGGGGATAAAAACTTTATTCCCTGAATTTTTAATTTTTTCTACGAGACTGTTTTCATCTTTTTCATAATTATTATTATTTAAAAAATCATGTAATGATTCTCTGTCTTCCTCGCCCTCTTTCAAACCAAATAAAAATCTAAGCAATGCTCTCCTGCCGCCGGGGTTGTTGTGTATATAGTTTTTTCCTGCTTCGGTTAAAAATAATCCTTCATTTTTACGATAAACAAAATGCCTGACAATGTCGTTTATATAGTCTCCGCTTTCTGTTCCTTTATATAAATTGTCTTTAAGCATATTTACGCGTTCGGCAATGCTTTTTGAACCGTCAAAAATCATTCCGCGCGTATTTTCTTGATTCCATATATCAAATATTATTTCCATATTTTCCAGAATCGCTATAGCATCGGCGTCATGTAATATTCTTGCTGCTTGATATCCTTTATGTTCTTCACGCGGTTGAAAATCTTCTTTAATTTTTCTGTGTCCCATGCATATTTTTTGAACTAAATCACTAAATCCTTTGGGCAAATCCTTGGATAAATTTTTAAGAATTGCCCCTGCCCATATTGAGGAATTGCGTTCATGATTGTCTTGGACAATAAACGTTGAAATATCATGCATAACAACAGCATAAGCAAGAGCCTTCATTTCATCATCTTTCATATCTGAAAAAATCTTGGAGTCCATTTCAAAAAGCTTTATAATACCGTTTAACACCTCGACTGTATGTGTAAAAGAATAATGATTTGAACCTGTATAATAAGCTTCAAATAGCTCCGTAGGTATTGAATCATAAAGTTTTTCTAAAGCTTCTTCAACTTCTGATTTAAGAAAACCGGCCGTCATGCCAAAGGCAAATCGCTGGTTCTTTTTACTTGCGGCGGTTTCAAAATCTTTTTGAAATTTTTCTAATTTTGCTTTATTTTCATTGTGTTTGTCTTTAATTGTATCTAAATATTTATTATATAGAGGCTTGTCCGGAGCGGTTTTATATGTCAAATTCTCAAAAAACGCAATTTCTTTTTCCACGGATTCAGCTGTTTTCCCGTATTCAAAAAACTTTTTTGCGTAATGCCTTATTTCTGTAATACTTAAGGAGCCTTCAAGAATTTTGTCCATGAATTCATTTTCATTGGCCGGAGCATTTAAAATATTGCCAAAAATTAGAGATGATAAATCTGCAATATAAAGCATCATTAGCGTAAAATGCTTGCCCTCTTCTTCATCTCCGACAAGATTTTTCATATTTTCAATATCTCTTAACACCTGCTCCTGTTCAAACGCTTCAAGGTCTTTTTCCGGAATATCCGTTACCGCATGAATGAATTCATGAGTAAGACAAGCGTTTAATAAAGCGCTTATATTTTTCGGAAACATTTCCAGCGCTTTAAGAACTATTTCGTTTACGATAATTGTTTTCGACTCTTTGTCATATGAAAACAAATGCTTTGATTTTGATGCGATGGTTATTTTAATTTCATCTGCGAGATTTCCGGCAGGATTAGCATTTTCAGGAAAGAAGCTTTGCGAGTTTCTGATTGCTTCCGTAATAATATTGGTAATTGCAGTTTGAAGTTGTTTTTCATGTTCTTTTGTAAGTCCTTCTTTTTCTTTAACTTGAATAAGAGCCTTGGCAAGGCTTTCATCAATAGTAATTTCGGTTTTTTTCCCTATTATTACAACAGGAACTGAAATATTAGAGTTATTTTCAATAAATTTTATTTCGTTTTTTAAAAAATGCCCCAGACTATTATTTACTACCATCATTGACGTATTAAATATACTGCCTGCTTTTGCGATAAGAGTTCTTATAAGAGAAGAATCTTCAAAAACAATTTTTCCCGATTTTATAGGAAAAGTGATCGATTGCGTTTTGCCTTTTATCGTAAATGTGTCTTTAGTAAATGATACTTCAAGCTTATCAAAATCTTTACCTTCAGACTGAAGCTTTTCTTCAACGTCTTTTAGCCAGTTATTTATAATAGACCTGAGCGCCTCGGGGTTTTTACTATCGGATGCTTTGATTATATTTCCTATAAGGCTGCTAAAATATTCGTTCCTTATATATTCATTTACGGAAGAATCCGGCGCAAGCAGAAGCGGTATGGGCGCAAGAGCGTTTTTATCATGCTGAGAAACTCTGCCCTGCTGGCTTATTCTTAATTTATAATTTGAACCTGTTTGCGTAATATTGGGCGTTATTACTATATATGAAATATCTTTATCATTTAAATCTTTAAGCATTTCCGTATGAAATCCGCCGGAAACAAATATGTTTGTTCCGCCTGAAGCTTTAATATAAGAAGAAATATTTTCGAGAAAAATGCCGTCTCTGGATATATTTGCTTCGTAATAATCGATTATTTGTTCATTATTAAGTAAAGCGTTTATTTTGTTTTTCGGATAATACGTTTTTAAAAAATTTTTATAAAAATTAAGGTTTTCGATAAAATACCTGTAATCCTCAGGGGTAAGCTCTAAACCGAAAAAATTATCTAACAGAGCTGTCATTTTAGAAAGCGTAAGTAGTTCTCTTTCGGTTTTAGATAACGTTCTGTCTGATATTAAGGAGTTAAGATAATTTTCGGTTTCAACATAACTGTTAAGCGGGTTTGTTTTTTCGGAGTTTATAAACGAAACAAGAAAAAGATTAAGATCCGGATAATTTTTTACAAAAGCCGAAAGATCCGTACTTTTTGCAGAAAAATAGAGTTCTTTATAAAATTCCGCTTTGTCAAACTGTTTATCAATAATGGCTTTATAATTTTTATAAGGAAGAATATTTTTTAAACTTTCCAAATATGCCGACATTTGTTTTTCAACATTCTTATAATTTATATTGTTATGTACCCTGTTTTGCAACACATGATTTTGAATATCGATTGACGGCAGGGGCTTATTAAAAATTTTGCTTAAATCATTAATTTTATTATAAGAAAAATTTTTGTTTATTATGACCGAATTCAGTTTTGAAGCTTTCCCTTTTAAACTTCTTGAGGTTTGCAAAAACACTTTACTTTGGAAAGCGTTGATAACGGATTTATTTGAAAAATAATCGTTTAAAATGTCAGAAGCTCTGTAAATATTTGCTAAGTAGACATCCCAGTTTTCTATACCATAGGCTGTTTGGGAGGTTTGCTCGTTTTGACTGACAAACATTTCCGCTCCGCTTAAATAACCGGTTTGCATAAGATTATCTTTTATGGATTGCGAAATTTTTTCCGGCAGCGCGCTTAATGCCGCAGTATTAATTTTACCGTAAGGAGCGCCTTCAAGTATAACTTTTTCTATTTTAAACTTAGAGTTTAGAATATTTAATATTTTGTATATATTTTCCTGGACTTGGAAATTAGCATGAACATCTTGTATAAAAATTAAGGTTTTAGCAGAGTCTTTAAGATTTACTTCTGTTATTCTGCCTAGGTTTTGAGGTATAAGGCTGGTATCGTTTATATTAAAATTTTGGGCAATATTCGGGGCATACGCAAAATTTTGCGCAAAAGCGTTTGTTATTACAAAACAAACGGTTATAAATATTGATATAAGTTTAGAATAGGTTCTCATCTAAAACCCCTAAAAATTTTCAACGGCTGGGAATAATATAGCCTAAGACTCTAATTTACACAATAAATACTTATTCAATAATCAGCATGTTTTTTATATTTTAGCAATACTTTTTACTATCAACAAATTTTAAAGAAACACACTTATATATAGTAAGTAATATATTATACCCTATTTTTATGCTGTTTTTACGGGTTTTTCCAGTTTTCACAAATATTTTACATACGGAATTTTTTGATTTTGATGAGAGTTTTAACTGATTTTGGTAATATTTATTTTGTAAAACATAAAAATTATAAAAGCATATCTGAAAAGCTTACCTGCAGCAATAAACATACACGTCTTAAACTTTGACAATTTTAGCCAGCCGGCGGCAAGCGGCAACGCATCTCCCGCAATCGGTAAAAAAGAGAAAAAGAGCAAAGGCGTCCCATATTTTTTTACTAAACTTTCAATTTTGCCAGAAAATGACTTTTTCGGAATAAAGTAAGTCATAAAAAAAGACGTCATGCTTCCCAATGTATTTGAAATTGTAAGGAGTATCAATACAACAAACCATGAATCAGGAAAGTTATATAAGAATAAAACCAACCCCGCCTCGGAAGTTCCGGGAAGCAAAGTTGCCGATAAAAAACCTGAAATCAATAAACTTATTAACGCAGTATACATTACCGTTTTTACTTAGTTTCTTTAACTTCCACAACAACAGGTTTTGTATTATAATCTTCAGGTTTCAAATATTCCTTTGGTATGGCTTTTACCGTTCCGTCACGGTGGGCATTAATAACAGGCGACATTATTTCTATACCCTCGCGAAAAAAGACGTCCAGTATATTTTGGTTAAGACCCGAAGCTATTAGCCACATTTTTGTCGCGTCATCTGTAAAAACCTGCACCTGATATTTTACGCTGGTATCATCTAATGCCGTTTGAAATACTATAGGCTCTTTTTCTTTCAGTACATACGGGGTGTTTTTCGCGGCTTCCGCCAAAAGTGCGTGAACTTTTCGCCATGATATATCATAGGCTATATTAACTTCGCCTGTTAATATAAGACCATAGTCTTTGGCGGAATGCGTGTAATTAACAGTAGCAGCCGTCATAATGTTAGAGTTTGGTATGGTTATAATTTCATTTTTTATTGTTTTTATACGGGTAACAAGGGATGTTTTCTCAATAACATCGCCTACATGTTCCCCCATTTTTATGCGATCGCCTACGCTAAACGGACGCATATAAGTTATAACAAAACCCGAAACAATATTGTTTATTATTGAAGTAGAACCTAATGACAGCAGCACGCCGACAAAAACAGAAATGCCTTTAAATACCGCGGAGTTGGAATTCGGCAAAAGCGGAAAAATAAATATAAATACAAATATAATTAACACTATACGGATTAAGTGGTAAGTCGGCAATGCCCAGTCCGCGTGAAAATTCTTTATTTTTATAGGTCCTTTTTCAATTTTCTCGGCAATTAGTCTTAAAAACTTATCAACCATTCGCGCTAAAATTAAAATAACGGCTATCATAAAAATGTTTGGAAGATAATGCCATACCGCAATTAAAGCGCTTTTCAGAGGTATTGTTACATGACTTAAAAGCTTATCTGCAATCCATTATGTTTCCGGAAAAAAAGAAAGCAGTAATAAAAAGCAGCAGTAAAGCATAAATATAAATATTAAAATACGCAAAATATTTAAAACAAAATGAAGAATTTTCACTTGTTTGCTGATACTTACTATTGAAGTTATTGTTTTACCGGCATCATTTTTTTCTCGCTGCGTAAGCCTTATGGCGTAGCGATATAAAACGTTCAAATATTTTATAGCTAAAAATGCAAAAACTACAATAGTGAGAAAAATCACGATTTGCTTTACAATTAAAGACCTGATATTTCCGGGGCGTTCCTTTTCAACCGCAGAAGCAATAATATCTAAACGGCTTTTTGCCAAATCTTCTGTTATTACCCCTTCAATTTGCGCTTCTTTTTCAGTCGTATCTGCTATAACATTATTCATATAGACAATGCCTAACATTCCGTTTTCGGAAGATATTGTCAAAAGAGAAGGTTTAAATAATATATCCTTTTTCAATTTTCTTATATTTTGCGAAATATTTTCCGCGCGTTTCTCCGCGCTTACGCTTCCGATATTACCGTAAACATAAAAAAGAGTATTGCCAAAAGGGCTTACCGCCGCGCTTTCCATGTTTTTAGTTTTCACCGTTTCCGAATCAGAAGCCGTTACTTCCGCGCCTATACAAAATGCAACGGGAGCAATAAACATAAACAAGAATAAAACTGCTAAAAGTCTTTTAATTTTATAGGACATTTTATTGACACCTCTTAAAAAATGTTATTACCTGACAACAAGTTAAAGTTACTATATTTTTATGTGTTTGACAAATATTTTACTTTATTTTATAGTTTACGAAATAGCGTTATAACAAAGGAGCTGTTATGAAAAAGATTAAAGTTACAAAAAACGGACCATATCTTGTTTCAGGCGAAATTTCTTTATATTTAAAACAAATAGTTGAAGAAGAAGGTCTTAATGTTTTAAAAACAATAAAAAAATTGGATACTCCTAAAACAGGTTTTGCTTTGTGCAGATGCGGAAAAAGCGTTAATCCTCCTTTTTGCGATGCCGCTCACAAAAACATAGGTTTTGACGGAACTGAAGTTGCAGGACACGACAAATACAAGGACAGGGCAGAAATTTACCGCGGCGAAGATATGGATTTGCTTGATGATGACAGATGCGCTTTTGCGAGGTTTTGCCATAAACACCTTGGAGACGTGTGGACATTAACTCAACAATCCGATAATCCGGAAGCAAAAAAACAAGCTATCGAGGCTGCTTCGCAATGCCCTACGGGCAGACTTACGGCAATACTTAACCGACAGCCTGTTGAACCTGAACTGGAAGACAGCATAAGTATAGTTGAAGACTTACCCAAAAAAGTAAGCGCAGGAATATTTGTTACCGGCAATATCATAATTGAAGACGCGGACGGCAAGAAATACGAAGCAAGAAACCGTCAGGCGCTGTGCAGATGCGGAGCTTCGCAGCTAAAACCTTTCTGCGACGCCAGCCATGTAAGCGTTCAATATAATGACGGTATAAAAAGAAAAAGCGGTAAAAGCATAAAAAAATAACTTTTTTAAAAAGGTCTTTAAATGGAAATAAATTTATTAGAAGATCCGAAAATTTTCCCGTCAAAAAAAAATTTAAAAGACGCGCTTGGTAAGAGCTACAGCGTATTTGAAGATCTGGAAACGCAGCTGACGCAAAAAGAATTTGCTCTGGTATTTGATTGGCGTTATTACAGAGATAGCAAGGCGTGGCTGTGCAAAGTACATAATAAGAAAAAAACTATTTTCTGGCTATCGGTATGGGACGGTTTTTTCAAAACAAGTTTTTTCTTTCTGGAAAGACACATGAAAGGAATCGCCGCATTAAAAACCAACAAAAATAGTTTCAAACTAGAAAAAGAATGGGGTAAAATGATCCCTTTAATTTTCAATATAAAATACAAAAAACAATTTACTGATTTGTTGAAAATCGTACAATATAAAAAAGAAGCAAAATAAAGATTATTACCTTTCGTACTTGATTCGTAATTAATCATTCGTAATTGCCGTAAAATATCCTACCGGCATTAAATACAAAGGTCTTTCCTCTTTCGGAAGGCGAAGCAATCCGCTTACCCTGTCATCTTGAAATGCCCCTACAGCGCATGTACCTAAGCCCAGAGCTTCTGCCTGCAGATAAATATTCTGAGCGGAATGTCCTGCTTCCATAAACGCATATCTTTCACTTCTGTCGCCATATCTTTCTGTAAGTCTGCCAAACAAAGCTGTGTAAATCACTGTTACAGGCGCTTCTCTTATCATACCCTGATTTAATGCGGCGGCGCTGAGTTCTCTCCTGACATCTCTGTCTATCGTTCTTATTATTTTATTCTCTTGGGAAATGTATTTATACAAGCCGGCTTCTATTCCTGCTACATTTCCGACTGCCACATAAATTTCCAAAGGATACAATGCGCCCGCGGAAGGAGCAGTACGCAGTCCGCCTCTTAACGCCGGATTATTTATAGGATTTGTAATTCCATAAGCAGACCATAAAATTTGTGATAATTGCTCTGCTGATAACGCTTTGTTTTGAAATTGCCTCTGTGAACGGCGGTTTGCCAATGCCTTTTCAACGCTTACATTCCCTTCGGTTTTAGGCGCAGGTAAAGTATAGATTAACTGTGAGTTTTCCATTTTAGCTTCCTTTTGGGTTGCTTGGGTTTCACTGCTGCAGCCGGAAAGCGCTATTAATATACTCAAGCCCAAAAAGCAAATTTTTCCTGATAAATGTTTCATATGCGCTCCTCATTGTAAATATTTCATTCGCGCTTCCGTAACAGTTAAAATAATAACTTCTTTAAACTTGCAAGTCAAGCAAGCTTTAGTGTGACATAATGCATATTTCTTTTATATAATAACTGCGAATAAACAAAAATCAGAAGCAATAGAGTTTAAAGCGGGTAAAATGAATATAAAAGACAATCATTACAGAACCATTTGGCTAAAAGAGCCGGAACATCGGACAGTGCAGATAATTAATCAGCAGACCCTTCCTTTTAAGTTTGAAATTCTTGACCTGAACACTGTTGCCGACACTGCAAAGGCAATAAAAGATATGTATGTCCGGGGTGCCGGACTTATCGGTGCGACTGCGGCTTTCGGAATGTACCTTGCAGCTCTTGACGCCGGTGAAGAATCTTTCGAAAATGATATGAATACGGCGGCACATATACTCAAAAATACCCGTCCTACCGCAGGCAATTTATCATGGGCAGTAGACAGAATGCTCTCTGCAGAATATTGCGGAACTCTGTCGGAAAAAATAGAAACAGCGCGGCTTTTGGCGCAGGCAATCGCGGATGAAGACGCGCAGTATTGTAAAAATATAGGGCAGCACGGGCTGAAAATTATCCGGGCTATCTCGGAAAAAAAGCGCGGAGAACCTGTCCATATTCTGACCCATTGCAATGCCGGATGGCTTGCTTTTGTTGATTACGGCTCAGCGCTTTCGCCGATATACGCAGCCTTTGATGAGGGTATCGATATTCATGTCTGGGTCGATGAGACCCGTCCCCGCAATCAGGGAGCAAGCCTTACCGCATGGGAGCTGGGACAGCACGGAGTAAGCCACGATCTTATTGCGGACAATGCAGGCGGACACCTTATGCAGCACGGTCTTGTGGACTTAGTTATAACCGGTGCAGACCGCGTGACCAGGCACGGAGACGCGGCAAACAAAATCGGCACATATCTAAAAGCGCTGGCGGCAAAAGAAAACAACATACCTTTCTATGTTGCCTTACCTTCATCAACTTTTGATTTTTCAATGCTGGACGGTATAAAAGAAATCCCCATTGAAGAGCGGGATTCTTCGGAAGTACGCTATGTCACCGGAAAAACCGATAAGGGCATCATAGAAACCGTACAGATTTGCCCTGATACGACAAAAGCGCGGAATTGGGGTTTTGATGTTACTCCGGCGCGTTACATTACAGGTCTTATCACCGAAAGAGGAATCTGTGAAGCATCCGAAGCCGCAATACTTAATCTCTATCCGGAACATGCCCACGAAGGCTATGTAAAATATACTGCGGAACACACTATAACACCGCCAATAAAAGTTCCTCATTGGAAGCAGCTCAATGAGGCAAGAACGCTTTTACACAAACTCAGACTTGTCGGAGTTACTTCTCAGGGAATTGGCTATGGAAACCTAAGTATCCGTTTTCAAGGAGAAGAATTTCTTATTACCGGAACTAATACCGGTGCATATCCAGAATTGAGTACTGCGGAGTACTGTCTTGTACGCTCATTTGATATTAAGCGTAACAGTATTGTTTCTTGCGGACCTGTTCAGGCATCGTCTGAATCCATGACTCACGGGGCAGTTTATAATTCAGGACCGGAAGTAAATTGCGTTATTCACATACACAGTAAGTCCATTTTTGATGGAATGATACGGGACTCATATCCGGCAACGCCAAAAAATGCGGCTTACGGAACTCCGGAAATAGCTCTTGCCATTGAAAAATGTGTATTGGAATCAGGTAAAAACGAGGGTGTCATTGTTATGAACGGACATGACGAAGGAATAATTGCTTATGGCGCTTCCGTGGAAAAAACGCTTAATCTAATTTTGGAACTTTATAATAAATATAAATAAATTCGGCTGCAAAAGCCGCATATATTAGTAAAGCTTATATTTTCTTTCCGATATAAAACACATATCCGTAAAACTCTTTATATTTTTGATACATTTTTTCTTCAAGTCGCGCGGATTCTACAAATTCTTTGACGGCTTTACTCTCTTTATATTTGTTTAAGCATTTTTCCTGAACGGGAATTTGCGGAGCGAAGTAATTATCTGTCCAACAATACTCCGGCAGAGTAAATACCGAAACCGGAATATAGCCTGTTTTTTGCATTATACTTACACAATCGGCAATTGTCGTTATTGCGGGATAATGAAAATTCCAATATTCTTCAATTTCTGACGGACGGCTTTCCGTAAACCACGAGGCTTCAGTTACTGCTATAAATCCGCCTTTTTTTAGATACTTGTTCCATTCCTTGAATCCGCGTTCAAAACCAATATTATAAATTGCCCCCTCTGACCAAATGAGGTCCAATTCTTCATTTTGAAATGTAAGATTATCCATTGAACCGGTTACGCCTTTTACTCTGTCTTGCAGATTTTGTTTTTTTGCATTGTCATTGAAAATATTTATAAAATCCGGAAAAATATCTATTCCTGTAATATCTCCGGCAATATTTTGAGCAAGCGTTATTGTCTGGCCGCCGGTTCCGCAGCCAAGATCAGCGATTTTAGATTTTGGGGTAAGGTTATCAATAAAGCTTAACGCTTTAATTGTCATATCAGGACTGCCGGGACCTTGCCGTTTGAAACTTGAGAAATATTCGCAAATCAGCGCAGAATCAAAATCATTAATATGAGTGTCTTTAGTTTCCATTTTTTACTTCTCCAAAGTTTTAGTTTTCAAAATATTATTTTAGAATTTTACCATTTGTCCGAAACCATTGACAAGCTTTTAGAAATAGCAGACATAGAAAAACAATTCTAATTAGGTTGATTTCTGCGTTTTTTTTTCTTATCATTTAACAGACTCGAATTTTTGGGATTGAAACAATCCCGGCAGCATTCAACAGAGTCAAAGGAAAATTAAACAAATGATAATAGGAATACCAAAAGAAGTCAAAAATAATGAAAACCGTGTTTCAGTAACTCCGGCGGGCGTATCGCAATTTGTCTCCATGGGACATACTGTTTACATGGAAACGGATGCCGGAGCAAACAGCGGTTTCCTTAATGCCGATTATATTTCTGCAGGCGCAAAAATATTGGACAATGCAAAAGAGGTCTGGGAAAAATCCGAATTGATAATGAAGGTGAAAGAACCGACAGCTTCCGAATACGGCTTTTTCAGAAAAGGTTTGACGATCTTTACATATTTGCATCTGGCTTCCGCGCCTGAGTTGACCCGCGTGCTAAAAGATTCCGGAGTGACGGCAATTGCGTATGAAACAGTCCAAGTCGGAGGAGCATTGCCGCTGTTGACTCCGATGAGCGAAGTCGCAGGCAGAATGTCCGTACAAATAGGCGCGCATTTTCTGGAAAAACCTTACGGAGGCAAAGGCGTTTTGTTAAGCGGCGTTCCGGGCGTTAAGAAAGCAAAAGTTTTAATACTCGGCGGCGGCGTTGTCGGAAAAAATGCTGCCAAAATTGCGGCCGGTCAAGGCGCGGATGTTATGATTATTGATATCAGCGTAGACAGACTGCGCGAACTGGACGATATATTCGGACACAGCGTTAAAACGATAATATCCAACCCTTATAATATAGCAGACGCTGTTAAAAACGCCGACCTTATAATCGGCGCTGTGCTTATTCCCGGCGCAAAGGCGCCTAGGTTGGTCACTCGCGAAATGATAAAAACAATGCAGCCCGGATCGGTAATCGTTGACGTTGCAATTGATCAAGGCGGTTGTATAGAAACCTGCGACCATGTAACAACTCATGCGGATCCTGTATATAAAATTGACGGAATTTTGCATTATTCCGTGGCAAATATGCCCGGAGCAGTAGCAAGAACATCTACATTTGCGCTGACAAATGCCACGCTTCCTTACGCGCTTGAAATTGCAAACAAAGGCGTTAAAAAAGCGATTTTGGAAAATCCGGCGTTAAAATTGGGCGTTAATATTGCAGGCGGCGAAATCACATACAAAGCAGTAGCACATGACCACGGATATGAATATGTTCCTGTAGAACAGGCTTTGGGATAAAAAAACAGCTTTCGGTTGCGAAAGCTGTATACGAATATTTTTTAAAGGGAATCTTTTAAATAGAATTGCAAATTATTCTAAAGGTTTTGGATATTTTGTATCTCCAACAACATTTTTTAAATCCACGCTCTCCCAATTAAAATCATTTACTTCTTTCACCTTTTTGCCTAAATATTCACTATGACAATAAAGACCTATCACTGGTTTACCTCTAAGATATTTATCCGATAATGAAGAAAATCTTCCCACTATAGGATTGGACATCCCCGCATCTACACATTCAAATCCCATAGCCTCTGAAAACAAAACTTTTAAGCCTAAATCGCTATATTGAAAAAAATTCCAAGGTCTTTCATGCGATGAAAATGAAAAGTGAGTTTCTATAAAAACAAAACCTCCCACTTTTAATAATTTAGAAATTTCCTCAGCAACAATCCATGGCATTGCAAAATGTTCAAAACAAGCGCTTGAAAAGATTATGTCAAATTTTTCTTTCTCATTAAAATAACTTGATAATTTATGTGCGTCTCCGACTATATCGACATTATTTCCCGGATAAAAATCAAATCCAATATAAGTTGCCTTGTCAAATCCTTCACGGGCAAAAGAAGGTCCTGTTACTTCTCTGCTCCCTATTTCCAATATCCGTTTTCCCGGTTTATTTCCGATGTCAATCAAATATTGCTGCCATTGTTTATGACCAACATACACAGGCATTTTTACATCAGGTTGCAAATAATATTTATCAAATTTAGAAAAAAGTATATAATACAACCACAAAATAAATTTTCCGGATTTTTTCATTATCCTATTCATCATAACCCTCTCTAGTTTAATATTAAATTCTGCTTAACTATCTTCGTAATCATTTTAAAAAATTCCAACGCTTTGGATATTAACGATTTAAGTACAGCTCATTAAAATATCAAACAACCATCTCAACCAACAGTAGTAAAGAAAACGGAGGTATTGAATACAATAATTGCTATTTAATTTATGAAATACAGTAATTTTTGCAAAACAAAAACTGCCCGACCTGGACTCGAACCAGGAGACTTCTGCTCCAGAGGCAGACGTGTTACCAATTACACCATCGGGCAATTTGAAAGACAATTAATAATTAACAATTTAAAAATAATTTTTCTGGATTGCTTCGTCAGAACTTCGTTCTTCCTCGCAATGACGACGAAACAGATTATATCAAAAATTATCTGTTTTTTTCAATATATTCTTTAAACGAACTGAGATATTTTTCAAAATATTTTTTTGAGTCTTCGGCTAAAACGCCGTCTTTTACATAAGCAAGATAGTTAAAACATATTTCCGGCTGCCACATTACTTTCATATTTAAAAATGAAAGCAATTGTTTTAACTGCAATTGCGCGCTTAAAGTGCCTGTAGGTCCCATAGCTGCGCCAAGCACAGCTGCAGATTTACCTATCCACGCGCCTTTGCCGTAAGGTCTTGAAGCCCAATCTATGGCATTTTTTAAAACTCCGGGGATAAAACGGTTGTATTCGGGTGTAATAAATAAAACCGCCGTGCTGTCCGTTATTTGTTTTTTGAAATTTACCACTATTTCAGGAAGATTATCTTCCAAATCCTGCGAAAAATACGGAAGTGTAGTAATGTCAAAAGTTTCAAATTCAAAATCCACAGGAGCAACAGGCTTTATAAGTTCAAAAAGATTTTTGTTTATGGAATTTTTAGATATTCCGCCGATTATTACAAGGATTTTCATATTTTTCCTCCGCTAGATTGCGGATCAAGTCCGCAATGACAACTCGCTCTACACTACATCTGTCTTTTAGTGGCTGCCGCAGCCACAGCCTTCTTTATGTTCTGCCGCTTTATCTTCAATTTTCTCTTCGCTCTTTTTTTCTTCAGGTTTCGCGGCTTCATCAGCGTAATTTAACTGTAGATTTGAAATAGTTGAAGCTAAAAGTTCTTCTTCTTTTTTATCCAAATTTCCTTTCATTTTATCGCGTATCATCAAAAGCATATCGATAGTTATTTGCGCGTTTTGCAAATCTCTGTGTATTTTACCGTCAACATGACTCGCTACTTTCCCGAGCTGCTGCCATGCTGCAGAAGCAAACATTGTTACAAGGTTAAAAAAGTAAGGATTAAAATCTAATTTTTCTTCTGACATTTTTTTCCTCCGGAATTAATTTATGGTCTCAAACATGGATTCCCGATAACGAATCTCGGGAATGACACGGATTTTCTGGATTGCTTCGTCAGAGTTTCACTCTTCCTCGCAATGACGACAACGGCAATTCTATAATACCTATGCGAAGTATTTCGCTATCGCAATACCAATTCTTCTAACGACTTCGTCTTTTCCCATAACTTCCATCATGTGAAATAAACTGGGTCCCTGCGTTCTGCCGGAAATCGCCACCCTTATTGGATGGAAAACTTTCCCCGTACCTATTTCTTTTTCGGCAGCCAGATCTCTGGCGTATTTTTCTAAACCGTCTGCGGAAAAATCAGACTGATCCGGAAGCCTTTGAACGCTTTCTTTCAGCACAATACCCGCCGTTTCTTTGGATTTTTCAAAAACTTTTTTTACAGAATCATCGTCAAATACCACGTCTTTTACAAAAAAGAAATCTACAAGCGACGGAATATCTTTTAAAAGCTTTATTTTTTCGTGTTCCAAACCTATCGCCTTTTTTAAAACTTCAGTATTCCAGCCGTTTATTATATTCTCATTACCTGTATCTTTAAGCCAATCCATAAACAAATCATAAACTTGCTCCGGCGTTCTTGAACGTATTTTTTCGCCGTTAAGCCAGAGAAGTTTCGCAGGGTCAAAAGTTGACGGACTTGTTCCGCATCTTTCAACTGAAAACTTTTCTTTAAGTTCTTCTATGGTAAAAATCTGCTGGCTGTCTTCGGTTGACCATCCTAGCAAAGACAGATAATTCAGCAGCGCATCCTGCAAATAACCTTCTTTTCTGTATTCAAGAACCGAAGTATGTCCATGGCGTTTTGAAAGTCTTGAACCGTCGGGACCTAAAATCATAGCCATATGCGCGAAATAAGGCATTTTCCAGTTTAAAGCATTATAAATGTGTATTTGGCGCGGAGTATTTGAAATATGGTCATCGCCTCTTAAAACATGCGTTATGTCCATAGTATAATCGTCAATAACGCAGGCAAAATTATAAGTCGGAATTCCCGAAGTTTTCAGTATTACAAAATCGTCAAGAAGCGAATTATCAAATTCTACCCTGCCTCTTATAAGGTCTTCCAAAATTATTGTTCCGGAATCCGGCGTTTTAAATCTTATAACGTCTTTTCTGCCTTCCGCTTCTTTCTGCCTTCTTTGTTCCGGAGTCAAATGTCTGCACATGCCGTTATATTTCGGAGGAAGTTTATTGGCTTGAGCGGCTTTACGCATTTCGTCAACTTCTTCGGGCGTACAAAAGCATTGATACGCAAGACCTTTTTCTATCAGTTCATCGGCATACTTTTGATAAACACCGGCTTCTTTACGCTTCATCTGATAGTAAGAGGCATATTTTGGAACTTCGTTTCCCGGACCTTCATCCCAGCCAAGTCCAAGCCATTTCATAGCGTCCAAAATAACTTTTACCGATTCTTCGGTTGAACGGGCTTCATCGGTATCTTCAATTCTTAAAATAAATGTTCCGCCTTTATTTTTCGCAAAAAGCCAGTTAAATAAAGCCGTGCGGACGCCGCCGATATGTAAATCTCCGGTAGGAGAAGGCGCAAAACGAACTCTTATGTTTGAACTCATGACTAACCTCAAAATATTTAAATTTATACAGAAGTTTTTCTAAAGATTTTATTCTATTCGCAATCTTTTATCCCACAGTGTTTCACCATCTAATAAAAAGAAAGCAGCCCCTTGAATTGCTGTAGATTTATTTCCCATTTCAGTTAAGAATTTATTGGCTGCTGCTGATATAGACATTTGCTCACCGTTTGATAACACAACTCTATTGATGCTATCTACTGTTTTAACTTTAATAGACTTATCTCTTGTAAATGTTAATTTTGAACCGATAGGTATATTTAGCATTTTAAATGTTGTTCTGGTTTTTATTGTTTTTGTTAAATCGTATTCTTTAGATTTTTTCTTCTTCTTATCTTCTTCTATGGCTTTATCTGTTACGTCGGTAAGACCTTTTAAATCATCCATCCATCCCAATACTTCATTTAAACAAGCTTTATAGAAGAATTCAGTTTTTCTTCCTGTGTGAGTATAATGCCTATAATTATCGTATGTTTTGTGAAGTCTATCTTCAATAGACTTAGGACTGTCACATTCGTATTCTCTTAAAGTTATAAAATCTTCCGGAGCATTAGAATCATCCAAACCACGTTTTTTAACGCTATCCTTAGATGTATAACCTATTTTAAATAAATGAGGAAATGCCGGATTTGTAACAACATAAACTCTGCCTTTGCTCATATTTTTTCCTTTAAAACATTCAGTTTGTGTCTTTGTCTTTAGGCTTTGATATTTTTAGCGAGGCAAGGCTTGCGTCGGCGATGTGTACCTAAGTAAAGCGGAGCGACTGGTACATAAGCCGACGCGTAACGCAGCCTTAGCAAAAATATCAAAGTCGTTATAAATTAATAAATAATTTTATTAAGAGGATATTCAATAATTCCTTCCGCTCCTGCTCTTTTAAGCGCAGGAATAAGCTTCTTTACGGTTTTTTCTTCAATTATTACTTCTAACGCCAGCCAGCTTTCATCGCTTAACTGTGAAATCGTAGGTTTTTTAAGAGCAGGCAAAACCGCAACCACTTTATCTAAAGACTCTATAGGGACATTCATTTTCAAACCGACCATGCCTTCCGCAGCCAAAGCGCCTTTTAAAAGCATTGCCATATTTTCAATTTTTTCTCTTTTCCATTTATCGTTTAACGCTTTATCGTTTGCGATAAATCTTGTAGTGGAAGTAAGAACTTCATCTACAATTCTGAGTTTATTGGCTCTTAAAGACGAACCTGTTTCGGTAAGCTCCACAATAGCGTCAACCAAAGCGCCGGCTTTTGCTTCTGTCGCGCCCCATGAAAATTCTATGTCGGCTTTAACTTTATTTTTCGCGAAATATTTTTTCGTATAATTTATAAGTTCGGTCGCTACTCTTTTTCCCTGCAAATCTTTTACGGATTTTATTTTTGATGCTTCCGGAACGCACAAAACCCATCTTACAGGTCTGAAGCCCGACTTCGCGTAATTCAACTCGCATACTTCTTTTACTTTCGCGCCGCTTTCGCAAATCCAGTCAAAACCCGTAAGGCCGGCGTCAAAAAAACCTTCCTGAACGTATCTTGCCATTTCCTGTGAACGTACAAGCATTATTTCCAATTCGTCGTCATCGCTTGAAGGGAAATACGAACGCGACGAAACATTTATTTTTATCCCCGCTTTTTTAAATAATTCTACCGTTGAATCCTGCAAACTGCCTTTTGGAAATCCTAATCTTAATTTTTTCATTATTTTTTCTCCTGTTTTTCTTCATTTATACGTTGTCTTTCCATCGCTTTACGTTCAAGCACCGGAGGAACATAATCTTTAAACACCGAAATATGTGATTGCATCTTATTTGAAATGGTTTTATATACTGAATTTTGCGCTGGTTCGTCCAACGCGTGCGTTCCGTGCGTAAGCGTAGGCACCAAAACATTAACCGCCACAATAATCCAAACCGCCGCGCTTAAAATTGCCCCGCCGGCTTTGTCAATTATGTTCATATAAAAAAAATTGACAAGCCTTAAAATAAAACCGCCGACAAGCATAACCGCCAAAGCGGTAATCACGAAAATCAGATAAAAATTTATACCTTCCTGATAAGGATATTTGCTTGCGGCAAGAATTGCCAGGAAGCCCGTAAGCACGGCAAAAAAACTTCTGGTTAGTCCGGCAGACCAGCCCAGATATGCTATTAAAAATATGCTTACGATTAAAAATATGTCAATTAAAAGAATCATTTTTTATACTTTTTGTCATCTCCGAGCGTTTCTGTCGGAGATCCATTTTTTCAATAACATGGATTCCCGACTAAAACATTCGGGAATGACACTATATGTTATCTACTAACTTTGTTTTATAACTATTCCGCTTGCGAGTTTAGGATAAAAATATGTCGATTTTTGCGGCATCATTTCATTGTTTAAACTTATTGCTTTTAAAGATTCAACCGGAGTTGCTGGAACAATAACAGCTATTTTTCCAGTTTTCTTCGCCAATGCTACTGCTTCTTTATCATTTTTTACATAAGTAAATTCTTGTGCGTCAATTTTAGGTATAAGCACATAATGCAAAGCGCTTACCGCAAGATTTCTGTACGCTTTGCCTTTGCCGGGCATAGCTTTTTTAAGAATGCTTTCATTTTTTATAGTCAGCACTTTGTATTTGCCGTTTTTAAAAATCATCATCGGCTGGATTTCTTTTTTTGAAAGCTTCTGAAAATCTTTAACCTGATGAACGTCAAAATACTTTTCAATATTGGCTTCCAAATCTTTAGGTTCGCCGATAACTCTGTGAGTAGGCCATATTGAAATTCCCGGATCTTCCATAGGGCAGAGATAAGTCAAAACATAATTATACGCTTTGTCCGCGGAATAAGTTTTATCTTTCGCTTTTTTCTCCTGACTGTAGTTCCAAGCGGTTTCGTATCTGTGATGTCCGTCAGCTATAAACATTTTTTTCGTAGACAAATATTTTTCAATATTTTTTAATATATCAGCATCTGTCACAACCCAGAGTTTGTGTAAAGTTCCTTCTTTGTCTTTAGCGGTTGCCGACGGCGCTCTTTTCGATATTTTTTTGCAAAGTTCAACGCCTACGCGTTTTTCGTCGTCAAATAATCCGAATATAGGACTGATATTGGCTTTTACGGCTTTTAAAAGACTGAGTCTGTCGGCTTTAGGTTTTGCCAAAGTTTTTTCGTGCGGTTTTACTGCGCCTTTTCCGGAATGCGGATCAACAAGTTTTAACGCCGCAAAAAAACCTCTTCTTGTCATTTTTTTGCCGTGGTCCGTAAAAATCTGTTCGTAAAAATAATACGCGGGCTTATCGTCTTGTTTTAAAACGCCGTCTTTCAACCACGCTTTAAAAATATCCGCTGCATTAGCATATTTATTCTTTTTGCCTTTCGCATCGGAAAGTTCAATGTTTACAATATTGAAAGGCGAAAGCTTTTGAAGTCTCTTTTTCTCCTCGTCACTTATAACATCGTAAGGCGGACATATCAAGTTTGATATGTTTTCCTTAGAATATCTTACTGCGCTAAACGGTTTTACTTCTGCCATAAAATCCTCCAAAATATATTGAAAATACCGTATGATTTTATCATAAATAGTTTAATATTGTCAAAAAGCCGAAAATCTTGTAAAATTGACAAAAGAAAGTTGTTATTCCTCTCTTTTGTCATCCCCGAAATTCATAATCGGGGATCCATGTTTATAGATTCCGAGTAGAATAACGACTTTTAAACTAAATTAATTTTTACAGAGTTATATAGATGAACGAAATCATAAAAAGAATTATTTTTTACGCCTTGGTTCTTATTTTATCTTACTCGATAATTTTCGGTATTTTAAAATGGAAAATCTCAAAACTTGAATATACTCCTATTCCGCCTGATTATGAAATTGACATAGACGTAGTTAATATTGAACGCGGAGATATTTTTGCTTCAACTTTTGAAAAAACAAAGATTTCCAAAGAAGGAGCCGAAGAAATAACAAAAGAACTTAGAAAAAGCGTAAATCTCGGACGTATAGTTCAGGGAGATTTTTATAAAATAGTCTATTCCCCCTCGGGAGAATGGACGCATTTTTGGTATTATCCTAGAGGTTTGGACTATTATTCCATAAAAAAATCTTCGGACGGAAGCATAATCTCCCAGAAAAAAGCTCTGGCCAGCTCGGTAGAAATTATTAAGGCTTCAGGAAAAATAGAAACATCGCTTTGGGAAGCAATGTCATCCGCAGGTATACCGGCAAACATAATAATGTCTTTTGCCGATATTTTCGCATGGCAGCTGGACTTTTTAACAGACCCGAGAAAAGGCGATACCTTTAAAGTAGCTTACGAAACAACTTATATAGCGAAAAAAAATACAACGCTTAATTCAAGAATTTTAGCAGCGGAATATAAAACTTCATCCAAAAATTATAACGCTTTTTACTTTAAAACAAAAGAAGGCGACGCGGGCTATTTTGACAAAGACGGGAAATCCGTTAAAAGCGCTTTTCTTAAAGCTCCTCTTCAATTTAAAAGAATCAGTTCGCATTTCTCCAGGGCAAGATTTCATCCCGTATTAAAATTTATAAGACCTCATTTGGGAATAGATTACGCGGCGCCTACCGGAACACCTGTTTCAACAATCGGCGACGGAGTAGTTACTATGGCGCAGCGCAATGGAGGATTCGGAAATTATGTTGAAATAAAGCACTCCAACGGCTATGTAACTTCTTACGGACATTTATCCAAATACGGAAAAGGCATTAAAAAAGGCGTGCGTGTAAGCCAAGGACAAGTTATAGGCTATGTAGGAACTACGGGTGTATCAACAGGACCTCATCTGGATTTCAGAATAAAAAAAGACGGAAAATTTTTCAATTATCTTACAATGAAACAACCGCCGGCAACAACTCTTTCCAAAGACAATGAAAAAGAATTCAAGGAATTTGTAAAAACAATTTTTGAAGAAAAGTAAGATGTAAATTATCACTGCAGGGTTTGCAAAGTTTTTTGAATTATGTCATCTGCTTAACCAATTTTTTTATAAATTAAATTTATATCCTAATGATATCTGCAATGAATTTACGCTGACAGTCTGTTTTCCATAATTTGCATCTCTAATAGTCCCTAAGTTCATTGTGTATAAACATTCTATAATGAATCTCTTGAATTCAATTCCTCCGCCAATAGCGCCGTATGCATTAAAACCAACTCTAGAATAATATTCATGCGAATAAAAACCTAATCCTGGACCTAAATGCATTACCCCAAATAAACATATAGGGTCATTTAAGCTTTCATTTAATTGAATTCTTAATTTATATAAGCCATATAAATTGAAATGATTATAGCTGTATTCTCCGCTATATGTTTCAACATTGTGCGCCAAATCAATACTTGCCCCGAACCCTAGTAAAAACCAATCTGTTGATCCTTGAACTAATTCAACTCCTAACATAAAGCCGTTAGACAATGCATCATTGTCATTCCAGCTAGAATTAGACTTTATTGATGTTCCTATTTTTCCGTGTAAATAAGCTTCCTCTGCAAAAATTTTACCAGTAAAAAATACTATAGCTATTAGTATACAAATCACCGCTATCATACGTTTCATTTTGTTCCCCTTATTATCTAGTTTGTGAAAATCCTGTTGGACTTCCCCATTTATTGCCATGTTCTAAACTTTGATAACCGCCATAATTACGTACATCATTACCACGATAATTGCTATCAATAGAACAGGCACTGAAAGCTATCGACAAAATAACAGCTGTGGCAAATGCTATAAAGCAATAAATTTTCTTCATTTCATGAACTCCTATAAAATTTTCATTGATACTCTTACATTAATTTTATTAATTAAAAATATTTTCTATATCATCTAAACTCAAAGCATCATCTGGATGTTCTATATCAATCCTTTCAAAAATGTCTTTTTTACTCCAATCTATTGAAGTCCAGACCAACATTATCTCTCCTGTATGACCGCTTGCAACAGAATAATATTTATCTTCATAAGTAAAACCATTAGACAAATGAAGTTTTGCCGGTGGCTGAAGTTTTACAAAACAGGGTCTAAAAAAATATTGTTTTTTATTTACTTTGACTTTTACTATTTTTGATTTATCTTTTGATTGCTTTTGCATTAGTACCTCCCAATATTGTGCAATATCATTATACACATTATTGGTCTTATTGTAAATATTATATTTGGCTTTATAAACAATGGATTTGTAAACAATAATCTTATAAGATTATTTCATGAAAAACATTTATAAATCCATAGGACAAAAGATAAGAACAGCGCGTAAAGCGCAAGATATGACTCTGGAAGATTTATCTAATGAGGCTGATATTGATTGGTCTTTTTTGGCAAGAATAGAAACAGGCAAAGCCGTGCCGTCTTTACAAACTTTATATACTATTTCAAAAATTTTAGGAATTAGCTTATCTCAACTTTTTGAAGCTCAAAATATATCTGCAAAAACCCAAGATACACAAAGATTACAAAATCTTTTCGACAAACTTTCCGACAAAAACAAGAAAAAGGTCTTTCAGATTATCAAGTTGATTACAGAGTAATTGTCACGAACAATCTTCCATTTTTTATTTATCACTGCAGTGTTTGCAAAGTTTTTTGAATTATGTCATCTGCGGAAATAAGGCTTATATTGTCTTTTTTCAATACTATGTGCTTGTCTAAAGGCATTGGTCCGACTTGGGCGGGATCCGTGTGACCAAATACAGCAACACACTTTGCGCCGACCGCCGCCGCCAAATGCATAGGACCGGAATCTATACCAACAAACAAACGTACCGATTTAAAAAATGCCGCTATATCTAAAATGCCGTTTTCAGGAGTAAAAATTTTAGGTTTAATCTTACATTGTTCAGATATTAAAGAGAGCGTTGCTCTCTCCCACGCCGCGCCTGTCAAAACGCACGAAATTCCTTTTTCATACAAAGCGTCTATAACCTCAACCCATTTTTCAGCAGACAAACATTTATCAGCCCTATTTTTGCTTGCTCCTGTGGAAACAGCTACTGTTTTTAACGGATTTAACAAATTTTCTTTAAACCATTTTTCAACATTAGAAATATTTTCATTTGGAATTTTTAATATATCTGTATAATCCTGCGGAATGTTTTTCAAGCCTATATCTAAAGCTAACGCTTTGTTATTAAAAACTGACGGAACCCCTGTTCTTTTGGATTTTTTTGTAAGAAAAAAACTGAGAGACGAAGTACCAAAACCCGCTCTTTCTTTTATTCCTGAAAAATACGCCGCTAAAATTGAACTTGGAGATTCAGAAAAAAGAACGGCTTCATCAAATTTTTTAGTTTTTAGTTCTTTTACAAGTTCAAAAAACGGCAAATCTTTTGAAATTACTATGTCCACCAAACCGCTTGCCGTTAAAAGCGGCGTAATCCCGGGTTTTACAACCGAATAAATTTCAGCATTAAGTTCATTTTTAGCCGCTTTTAATACAGGAATTGAAAAAAGCAGATCGCCAAGCTGGTTCATATGAAAAAATACTATTTTATCCACTTTTCAGCCTCTGCGAATACTTCTTCCGGCATAACTTTATTTATATCCGCCGGATTATCTTTATTTATAAGCAAAGAAAATTTCCCGATATATGGAGAAGTTTCATTGATGTCCGATTTACCGAATATAAAAACGGAAGGAGTCTTTAAAGCCGATGATAAGTGCATAGGACCAGTGTCTGCGCCGACAGAAACTTTAGCACCCTTTAAAACAGACGCCAATTGTTTTATGTCCGTTTTTCCGCACAAGTCAATTATTTTACCGGACTTTATTCTTCCGTAATCGGATTTTGAACCCAAAACCGCTATTTTAAAGTCTTGGTACTTAGTATTTATTAAATCTATAAGCTTAATATAATTTTCTATATTCCAATCTTTGCCTTTGCCCCTGGCAAACGGCACTAAAGCGATATAATTACCGTTTATCAAACTGCTGCTTTCAGTTTTTAATTTAATATCTACCGGAAAGTCTTGTTTTGTAAAAAAATTTATTGTTTTAAGGTTTCTGACTGTAGCGTTAATTTTAGCGTTTTCGGGATATACTTCCTTTATTAAAAGATTGCTTAATTCTTTCATCCCTGAAACGCCGATTTTATTTTTCCCTTTGGCAAGTTTAGCAAGTAAAGCGCTTCTTAAAAGACCCTGCAAATCAAAAATTACGTCATATTCGGTTTTGCGTACATTTTTTAAAACTTCAAAAAATCCGCTGATTCCTTTTTTTTTGTCCCAAATGATTGTTTTATCAATTTCGGGACACAAAGAAATAATGTCTTCCCAGCCTTTAAAAACAACCCAGGTTATTTCACTGTCCGGATACGCAAGTTTCAAAGCATTTGCGCTTGGCAAAGCCTGAACAATGTCTCCGAATGAACTGGGTTTAATTATTAGGATTTTCATATTTTTCTTTTACCGCTTTAAAGACTTCTTCTACGGTTATATCTCTCATACAAAGAGTTAGGGTACAGTTTCTATTACGGCATGGCTGGCAGCTTACCTGATGCTGTATAATTTGCGTATTGCCTTTGTAGGGTCCGGTACGTTTAGCGTTTGTCGGACCCAAAATCGCAACTGCCGGAGTATTTAAAGCCGTAGCTATATGCATGGGTCCGGCTTCATTTCCTACAAAAACTCTGCATATTTTAAAGAAAGCGCATAACTCTTTTAAAGTGAATTTGCCGGTCATATCGGTAATTTTTACCTGCGCTTCCGAAATTATTTCATCGTTTAAGCCTTTTTCGCTTGAACCGCCCTCTTTTCCGCCGATCAAAACTATGTCCGCGCCCAAATCGCTTTTTAACTTTTTAGAAAGCATCGCGAATTTATAAGTATCCCATCTTCTTGAAACCCAGCCGCCGCCGGGATGTATTCCTATTATTTTATCTAAATTGACATTTTCAGCTTTCAATTTTTCTTTTACACTGTCAATATCTTTTTGGGAAATAGCAATCTGATATTCTATTTCATTGTCACAGTTAAGATATTGCGCCGTTGACATATGCCTTTCCACGCAATGCGCTTCAGGCTCGATATTTTTTATTTGCTTTGAGAAAAGCCATGAAAATTCCCGCATCCCGTTTGTTGAAGAAGACGCTATTTTATATTTTGCTCCCGCAAGACGCACAAGCATAGCCGACTTAAAAAGCCCGTGTAAATCTATACTTACGTCAAAACGCTCTGCTCTTAATTGTTTTCTTAAATTCAAATAATAAGATGCAGAACGGAGTTTTCTATTCCAAATAAAAATTTTGTCTAGATATGGGTTGTCTTCAAGGATTTCAGCGCAGCGTTCATCAACAATCCAGCTGATTTTAGCTTTAGGATATTTCTTTTTAATCGCAGACAAAACGGGAAGCGCAAATATTATATCGCCGATTCTGCTCGGCTGGACTATAAGTATTTTTGGGAATGGGTGAAGTTCAAGATATTTGGCAATATCCTTATTCCAATAAATTTTGTCCGTAAATTCAAAAAGTTTATTCAGTTCCGTTTCAACCTGGACTCTTTTTTCTTCTATATCGTCCGTTTCTTTAACATAAATAGGATTTCCGTATATCTGCGCTGCTTTTGTAAAAGGAAGCGGAATAACGGTTTTGTCCCAATTGTTTAAAGTTATCCTGTACTTCGGAGACACACTTACGGGAATTACCGGAAGACCGCTTTTCATAGCCGCTAAAATTAACCCTGCTTTAAGCTTATGATACGGACCTCTGGGACCGTCGGAGGCGAAAGCAAAACTTTTGCCATCACGGGCAAGTTTTATAATTTCAAGCAAAGCAGTGTCTCCCCTCTTGCTCGAAGAACCTCTTACCGTGTTATAACCAAAACTTTTAAGCACTTGCGATAAAAGCTCGCCATCTTTTGAAAGACTTACCATAATAACAATACCGCTGTTTTGATTAAAAAGCATAATAGAAAGTTCGCTTCCGTGCCAAAAAGCATAAACCGCCGGTTCGGGATAATAATGAGTTTCATTTAATATTTTCTTTCTCATAGACGCTGATAATAAACGCAGTAAGAAAGGTATGATTTTTACAATTACTTTTTCTTTCATTTAAGATATTCTCTGATTTTTTGCGCGGTTAAATTTACCGCGCCTTTTTGGGAATTTACGGCTTTAAGAGCATTTCTGCCTGTTTCGGCGATAATTTTTTTATTTGACAGGAATTTATTAACTTTTTCGGCAATATCACCGGCGTCAAAAACGTTTATCGCTCCGCCGTATTTGACAAGAATTTCAGCCTCGGTTTTGAAATTATCCATATAAATTCCAAATAGCACGGGTTTCCCGTAAGCCGCGGGTTCTATGGGATTTTGACCGCCTTTTTTAACTATCGAACCGCCGACATAACAAATGTCGGAAATGGAATATATACTTTGAAGCTGACCAAAAACATCAACAAGAATGAAGTTATATTTGTCACCCTGAACTTGTTTCAAGGGCTGCTGTTCTTTAACGACATATTCCGAAACAAGTTTGGAATGACAGTGCAACATTTCGGAAAACAATAAAAATTTAACGCCTTTTTCAGATAATATTCTCTTTACTCTTTCAATGCGGCTTAGATGCCTGGGTGCAAGAAAAAATTTAATTTCAGGAAATTTTTCATTTATTTTATTATAAGCTCCGGCTATTATTTCTTCCTCTCCCTCACGGGTACTTCCCGCGGTAAAAATTATATCTCCGTCTTTTAAATCCAAATCCGCGCGCACGAGTTTGCTTACGAAATCCCTGTCGTACTTGATATTACCCGTAACGTGAATTTCGGTATTTTTTCCGGATAAATAAGCAAACCTATCCGCATCGTCTTTGCTTCTTGCGAGAACAATATTAATAAATCGGGCAAAAAAACCCCAGAAAAATTTCAAAAATTTATAAATTTTAAAAGATTTTTCAGACATTCTTCCGTTAATTGTCATCACTTTGACGTTATTCGCGTTTGCTGCATACAGCATTGAAGCCCATAGTTCCGTTTCAACAAGGATCAGAATATCGGGTTTAATAATTTTAAAGGCTTTTCGCATAAAAAAATACAGGTCAAGAGGAAGCAGCGAAACAAAATCCGCTTTTTGGATTTTTGAGGCATATTCTCTGCCGGTTTTTGTTATTGTGGTTAAAACAATAAAAAAATCTTGTCTCAAAGCATCTAAAATAGGCTCAACCGCTCTTACTTCGCCTAAGGACGAGCAATGTATCCAGATTATTTTTTTTGATTGTTTAGGAAAAGGCTTGTAACAGACAAAACGTTCTTTAAGTTTATAAAAAAGTTCTTTTCTGTATTTACCGCTGAATATTAAGATAAGAAACGACGCCGGAACGATAAGTAAAATTATTAGAAGATTATATATAAAAAGTAAAATTGCAGCCATTTTTTACCATCAATTAATAATTAACAATTACTAATTAATAATTTCGGAGCGGCTTTGCCGCAATATCATAAATACGGTTACGCCGCACACCGACATTGTTCATTGTTAACTGTTAATTGCCTTTATTTTTTCTTGTTTTTTGAAGGAATCCAGTAAAAAAGTCCGCATACGGAATATTGAGGTGAAAAAATTCCCTCATTTAAAGCAACACCTATTTTATCCGCGGGAACAATTTTTATAGCTTCTTCATATAAATCAGCAGGGATTTCTATACATCTTGAAATCTCACAGTTTTCGTCGCTTGCCTCGCCGGCAGTAAGTCTTTGAAGAAAATTTTTACCCTGTTCTAATGCATCCACAGCTACGGCGGAAACTATTTTGCCGGTATGTTCGCCGAAAGCCTGTTCATTTTTTTTGAATTCTTCAGAAAGTCCGGAACCTATGGTTAAAAAATAAATACTTCTGGCAACCCATTTCGGAGGAACGTCTTTATCGTAAATAAAATCCAGCGAATCTTTGGCAAATGTATCGTAAACTACGGATAGAGAAAGAAATTTCGAGTAAAAATAACAGCCTTTTTGAACGGCTTCTTCAAGCTCCGTCGGCATCTCAGGAACATTAACAAGTTTTTTTATAACGCGCGATATTTCACGGACGCGTAAATTTACTTTGAAATTTTTAATTTTTCTCATGGGTCTTTGTCTGTCATCCTGCGCGTAGTCGCAAAATCTATGGATTTATAGTTCCAGGACACTCACATCTCGTGCCCGTCGCAGACTCGCACTCCTTATTCGTCGTACTGCGACCCCTTTGACTACGCGCAGGGTGACAAAACATCATAATATTTATTACTTAACTTTTGAAAAAGTCTGCTGCTGTCTTGCGGCTTTCGCGCGGTTGCGTTTTCTGGTTTCCCACTCATAAACAAGCGGAGCGCAAAGGAAAATTGTAGAAAACGTGGCGATAGACGTACCAACAACCATAATATAAGCAAAAGTATGTATAACTTCTCCGCCTAAAAAGAACAACGAACATGAAACTATAAAAACCGTAATAGATGTAACCACTGTTCTTAAAAGAACGGCATTTATACTTTTATTTACTATAGTGCCGAAATCATCCTTAATGGAAAGCCTCATATTTTCTCTCATTCTGTCAAATAAAACTATAGTATCGTTAATGGAATAGCCCGCAACTGTAAGAAGCCCGGCTATAACTATAATGTCCACTTCTTTGCCGGTAATAATAACCATTCCGAAACATATAATAGTGTTATGTATAATACCTATAACACCAGTGATTCCCCAAAGAGCAGATTTAAATCTGAAAGCAACGTAAATGATAATGCCTAAAAAGGAAAACACAAACGCGTATAATGCCTGTTTAGAGAGATATTCTCCGACCGAAGGACCTACGTATTCAACTCTGTCAACGGTAATTTTGTTATCCGCGAATTTTGTCGCAAAAGCATTCGTCACTGTTTTTTCAAACTCCTGCTGCGAACCGACTTCTCTTTTCGCCCTTATCATAATCATCCTGTCCGCTGTCTGAAGTTCGAAAGATTTAAGCCCGCCTTCGTCCAAAGCGCTGCGCACTTCCTGTAAACTAACATTTTTTTCAAAAGAAATCTGCATAAGCATACCGCCGGTAAAGTCTATGCCGTAATTCGGACCGCCGCGGTAAATATAAGCGCCTATGCTGAATAAAATCAACAATGCCGATATTACAAAATATGTGTATCTTTTGCTTATAAAATCTATGTTTGTCTTATTAAAAAATTGCACGATATTCCTCCGATTATATTTTAAATTTTAATAAAAGATTTTCTCTGAAGAGGAAATCGTATATCATTTTAGTCACGACTATAGCGGTGAACATACTTATTATCAAACCTACGCTAAGAGTAACGGCAAAACCTTTTATAGGGCCGGTTCCAAACTGGAAAAGGAAAACAGCGGCTATCAAAGATGTAAGGTTAGTGTCAACAATAGTCCAAAAAACTTTATCATATCCCGCGTCAACAGCGACTCTGGCTGTTTTACCCGCGGCAAGTTCCTCCCTGATTCTTTCAAGGATTAGCACGTTTGCGTCAACTGCTATCGCAAGCGTCAATGCTATACCCGCGACACCCGGTAAAGTCAAAGTGAACTGAAAGTAAGCCATAACAGCCATAAGGAATACAAGATTTATGACAAGGGCTATATCCGCAATTAATCCCGATAAACGGTAATACACTATCATAAATAAAAGAACTATTATTAATCCTATTAAAGCCGAACCGAAACCTTTTCTAATCGAATCGTCTCCAAGCGACGGACCGACTGTTCTTTCTTCTATTACAACAACAGGCGCAGGAAGCGCGCCGGCTCTTAAAACAGTAGCCAAAAGTCTTGCGTCTTCAGCGTTAAAATTACCTTCTATAATTGCTTTTCCGTCAGGAATTCTAGAACGTATAACAGGGGCTGACTGAACGATATCGTCAAGAACTATCGCCAAATTTCTTTCCCTGTTTCTGTCGGTTATATCGGCAAAAATTTTGCCGCCTTCTTTATTAAATTCTATGGAAACTATAGGCTGACCGAACTGTCCGCCGAATTCAACTTTGGCGTTCGTAAGTAAAGCGCCGGTTAAAGCGGCTTTGTCTAAAACATAATAACCGCCTTCTTTACTTTCATAAACGGACGCTCCTTCAGGCATAATTTTTTCTATTTCAGGAAAAGCCGACGGGTTATCTCTGAATTCCCTCGGAGTAATTCCTTTATCTCTTAAAATGTCCAAAACTTCGTTAGCTTCTCTGCTGTTATTTACTATTCTGAACTCCAAAAGCGCGGTTCTTCCTATCAAATCTTTAGCAGTTTTCGGATCTTTAATACCGGGAAGCTGGACAACTATCCATCTGTCTCCCTGTTTAGCTATCATAGGTTCGGCAACGCCGAACTGGTCAATTCTGTTTCTTATAATTTCCGTAGCTCTTTCGACCGCGTCTTTAACTTTTACATCTTCAAGCCCGGATGCATCCACTTCAAGCAAAAGATGCGTTCCGCCTTTTAAATCCAATCCAAGTTTTAAAACTTTTCCCAAAATCGGATCTCTTGTTCTTTCCGCCTGATCCCTTCTTTCCTGAGTCATTTGTGACCACTGAAACGACGGTAACAATACCCAAACCGAAAAAGCCAACAATGCTGCCGTGATCCAAAACTTCCAATTAATTTTGCCCATTAGAGTAACTTCCTTTCATTTATAATTAACTCAAAATTACAACCAAGAAAATTTGCCGCGCGCCTGCACATCAGCATTCTAGACATAAAAATTTCAAAATATTCCATAACTTTGGATTTTTGAGTGTCAACCGTAAGCTGAAGTGATATTATTTTTTTATCTTTTAAAACCTTTAAAAAAGAACGTTCCGCTGCCAAATTCACCCTGTCATGAATATCGTCAGCGGCAACATTAGGATTTCTTACCCTTGTTTTATGCACATCTGATTTATCGGCAAGTATCAAAGCTGCTGCAACGGGATTTACCGGATCGCCTATTTCTTCTTCATGATTTCCGATTGCCGAAATAATTAAAGCAATTTCATCGGAAGTCATACCTATATCTTTAAGAAGTCTCATTGCTATTAACGCGGCCGATTGACCGTGCGATTGCCTGTTTACGACATTTCCTATATCGTGCAGATAACCGGCTATCCCAGCCAAATCTTGAAGCCTTTTGGGATAATCCAGATGAAGCAAAACATTTTCGGCGATTGACGCAACAAGGCTTACGTGCCTGACGCCGTGTTCGGTATAACCTAAAGTTCCGAGATAGTCGTTTGCAGCCTTTACAAACGTGCTGACTATCGGATTACTTTTTACATTTTCTAAGGTTATATTCGAATAATTATAGTTTTTATCTTTCATTTATTTAAATACATCGTCATTGCGAGCCGATAAAATCGGCGTGGCAATCTAGATCTAAATCTGTCGTTTCTTTTAGCTTTCTGGATTGCTTCGTCGGAAACTAAAGTTTCCTTCTCGCAATGACAGATCTATTTCTTTACAACTTCGGGAACTTTCACCGCATCTTCGGAAATTATCGTGGCAATAGCGTCTTTTTCAACTTTTATAATGACTCCGTCGGCTACTCTTAAACCAACAATTCTGTCATTTTCGCTTACTCTTGATATTGTTCCGTAAATACCGCCTGCAGTAATAACTTTATCGTTTTCTCTTAAAGATTTTAATTTTAACTGATGTTCTTTGGCTTTTTTTCTCTGCGGCATTATCAAAAATATATAGAAAAAAACAAAAATCAAAATAAACGGCAATATTCCGCCAAGCCCAGCAAGACCGCCGGCTTCATTGGCAAACGCCAAAGACGGCATAACTGCTAAAGAAATCAAAACCAAAACAAACTTTTTCATACTTTCTCCCAAAATTATTTATTTCGCTGGTAATATTTTTCAAAAAATTCTTTTTTCGCTTCAAGAAACGTATCGTTTTCTAATGATTTTCGTATTTTTAACATCAAGTCTATCATAAAATAAATATTATGTAAAGATAAAAGGCTTAAATACAGGCTCTCTTGCGCCCTTACCAAATGGTTCAAATAAGCTTTTGAATAACCCTTGCATGTAGGGCAATTACATTCGGGATCCAGCGGACCGAAATCTTCCCTAAACTCGGCGTTTCTTATATTTAATTTCCCCTGACTTGTAAAAACCTGGCCGTTTCTGCCGTTTCTGGTAGGAATAACACAGTCAAACATATCTATACCGCGTTCCACGCCTTCCCACAAATCTTCAGGCATTCCGACTCCCATTAAATATCTGGCTTTATTCTCGGGAAGCAAAGGCTCGACAACATCTATAACTCTTTCTTTTTCTTCTTTTGGTTCTCCGACAGACACTCCGCCGATTGCGTAGCCGGTAAAATCCATATCAACCATTTCCTGCGCGCTTTGTTTTCTTAAATCATCATAAGTCGAACCCTGAATTATCCCGAAAAGCGACTGCGTTTCAAAAGCATTATCTTTATAAAACTCCGTTTTACACCTTTTTGCCCAGCGTAAACTCAATTCCATAGAATCTTTCGCGTATTTATATTCCGCGGGATAAGGCGTACATTCGTCAAAACACATTATAATATCAGCGCCTATATCTTTCTGAACCTGCATTGATTTTTCCGGAGAAAAAAAGTGGGTGGAACCGTCAATATGCGACTGGAATTTCGCGCCTTCTTCGGTAAGTTTTCTTATATCGTTTAAACTGAAAATCTGAAACCCGCCGGAATCTGTAAGCATGGGTTTATTCCATGAATTAAACTTTTGCACCCCGCCTGCTTTTTTTATTATTTCAGTACCGGGACGTAAATATAAATGATATGAATTTGCAAGTATTATCTGCGCGCCGGAATCCAAAAGATATTCGGTGGCAACGCCTTTTACAGTCCCATTCGTACCGACAGGCATAAAAACGGGCGTGTCAATAACGCCTCTTGTTGTATAAACCTGACCGAGCCTTGCTTTACATTGGGATGATTTTTTTAAAAGACGGTAAGAGCCGCATTCCATTATAGAAACTTGTCCTTATTTATGTATAGTTCAAAATTACAGCCTAAAACGCGGCTTGCCCTGCGGCAATAATTTGTTCTTGCAAGAAATATCTCAAAATAGTCCATTACTGAACATATTGACGTGTCTATTTTAAGATTCAACGCTATTGTTTTTTCTTCTTTATTGACAACAACGTCAACTTTTTGACACGCGGCTATAACTTTAGAGTGTTTGTCCAGAGTTAATTTTGTTTCGGCTCTGAGCCTTTCTCGCCGGACATCGGTTTTATCGCCCAAAACCAAAGCCGCGGCTATCGGAGAAACCGGATCAAGATGTTTATCTTCGTGACTGCCTATCGCGCTTGTTATCGCGTAAACTTCCTCATTAAAATCACGGTCGTCAATGAAATTTAAAAACATAACCGCGCTGCTTTGGTCGTGTTCATGTTTTGAAACGACATTTCCGATATCGTGAAGATAAGCGGCAATCTTTGCGAGTTCCTGTTCACGTTTTCCGTAACCGAGATATTTTAAAACCTGCTCGGCAATTTCCGCGCAATACAAAGCGTGGCTCTGACCATGCTCTTTATAGCCCATCTGCGCGAAAGCCGCATCGGTAAACTCGAGATAAGTATTAATTTCTTTATTATTTTTGATTGCTTCAAAAGAAAGTTCTTGTTTCATAATTTATGATTATATCAAAATTGGGAGGTTATTTGCATATTACGCCGCTGCCAATATGCTTCTAACCGCAAGAGTGGTTGATATTTTTACTTCTTTAGGAATTCCTTTTGTCCTGAATCTGTCCTGCAGCAATACATTAAAGTTTTTAAATACTGCCGCTGCTTTTTCTTTATTTCCCGATTTTATTTCTTCAACTTTATAATCATTATCATTAAGTATATTTTTCATTTCCATATCAACTTCTTTCGCTATCGCGTTTAAATATTCTGCGGCAGTCATGGAAGACGATACATATTCTTCATTAAACAGTTCGTTTAAATCCGCGCCTGATAATTTTAATTGTAAAGCCAATGTCAGATACGGCTTTTGAAAGATTTCGTTTTTCAATAATTTTTCTTTATCTATGTTTATCTCCCTGTTTTTCAATATGTCTAATACTTCTTCTCTAACGGTATTCATTGCTGCAGCGCGTATAAATCCTGCAGCTTCCTGCGCTTCGCCTTTTGCCAGCAAGTAATTTACGTAAGACAGAATATCTTTATCTTCGCTAAATACGCCTATAATATCTTTTACGTCTTTCTCCGTTATCTCATCAATATTTTTACTCAAAAATACTTTCAAAGATAATACGGAATCACGAGCTTTTAATGAATAATTGAATTTACTGCAAAGCCCTGCTCTATAGCCTTTATCATACGCTGATTTTGCCGATTTCTTTTCTTCGTTTTTAACTAATGACAATATACTTGTATCATTTAAATTCAATGCTTTTACACGCTCGTCCGCCAAAGCCTTTTCAACATCAGATTCGGATGTTACTTCTACTTCCGCCTGCCTGCCGTATGTTGAATTTATACCTATTATAGGCATTATTCCGTAAGTTTCAAATACCCCTTCGGAAAATTCACTCAAAACTTTTTCACTCAGCTTTATTGTTATTCTTGAAAATATACCGTCTGCGTTTTCCAAACGTTTCTTTTCCACATCTTTTAAAAGTTTCGTTACTTCGTCTTTTGCCATATTTTCAGCATGTATCTGCAATCCGTCTAATAGTATACCGTTATTATAAAATTCTTCTCCGGTTAAGGACACTACAAACCTCATACCTTCCCTTTGCAGCATCCTAATAACACCCGAATTATTTTTTGACTGCTCCTGAGTTATAATAAATACTCCTATATCATCTCTGACAAGCGCGCCTCTGCACTTTTCGGCAAATTCTCTCTGCATAAAACCCGACGTCAAGTCTAACGCTTTTTCTTTTACTTTCTTATTGGTATGTTCTATCTTCATTCTGCCTACTATAGCTTCAAAAGTTTCTTCTTTAGCATTGCCCATAGAAACTATTATTTGTCTTATCCCTTCAAATCCTTGTTCTTTTACGCCTTCGCTTATTATTCTTGACAACGCTTCAGCAGCAGCTTCCGCGGAAATTTTATTTTTTGAATGAACTACTATTTCACCGCTGTTTTTATTTACATACACTCTTCCTATTTTATTCCCGGATTCATCAGTTAATGCTGTTTTTAGTTTGTTCCAATTCCCTTTAACAGGTTTTTCGCTTGTATTTATTACAAATGTTCTAAAGCCCTGTTCTTGCAGTTCTTTAGCTTTTGACGCATTTTCTACCAATACAAGATTTTCTTCAAGCCTTATTTCGTCAGCGTTTAATTTTTCTATTTGATCTTTTGAAACCACAAGTTTTACCGCTATTTTTTGGGTTTCTTTTACAACTGCCGCGGGATTTGTCTGTTTTAGCAGATCTGACGCTGCTTGTGCAGGGTTTACAGAATTTTTATTTTTAACAACAGCTCTGTAAAACTTATCCCCTGAAATTTCTATCTCGCTGCTGTCTGAAACCAGTCCGTATCCGCTGATTTTTTCCAGTCCTCTGTGCCAGCCCGTAAGACCGACGTCTGTCATAAATGCTTTTTCAATATTTGAAATAGTTTTAGAATCATTAACAGAATTATAAACCGCCAATTCGTAATCGTTTGAACTTTCTATAAAAATAGGCCGATTAAAATCCGCTTTGTTACCGTGTATAAAAGCATTTTTTAAAAATTCTATTGTTGAAAAACTTATTCCTTCTCCCGCCGCCGAATCTAATGTTTTTTGTAAAAAACTAAATTTATCCGCAATATACATATACAAACTATGTAATTCCTGCAATGATAATTGCTCATTAATCTCCATACTATACGGATATAGAACAACAGGCTGTCCGCTTTTCATTCTCTCAAGATATTTTTCAACGTCATTTCCAGTTATTTTATCCAAGTAAAATATTTCAGCATCTTTGCCGTTAAAAAGATTTTTTGCCGTTTTTAAATCCTGGCTTATTTTAGCATCGGATATTACCGCAGCTCCCTGTAAAGGAGATTGATTGATTTTATTATCAAATTGAGTCAGCCTTGTATTTTTCGTTCCTGTATTTTCAATAATTATCCTGTTTCTATTGCTATTATCAATATTTATTTTCAAACCTGTTAAGCTTTCAAATTCGGCTATAGGGAAATATCTGTCTTTTTCTCTCACCCTGTCTCCGTTGGCGACATATCTTTCTATATGGGGATAGCCGCTTTCTTCCGCCCACATAGCAACAATAAATACATCGCTGTCAGTTTCTATTAGGATAGGTTTTGAAAAATCAGTTAATTCTATTTTAGAACTTTCTATACTTTGCTCAGTAACTTGTACAAGGTTTTCAAGAAATTTGGCATAAAGATATTTGTTAATATATTTTGGAAGAATAATTTTCAAATAATAATCATGGTCATAAACATATTTGTTTTTTCTCAAATACTCCTGTAAATCCGTTCTTATAAAATCATCTGCTGCTTTTTTTATTCCATCTAATTCACTTTGAGTAAGCATTACCGCAAATTTTTCGCCTTTATCAGTTGAGCTCATATATTTAGAATACCATCTCTTTCCTTTCTCCGCAGCAGTATATGATAACGTCTTTAGATTATCCAAATAATATCCATATACAACGTCTCCTTCATTAAGATTATTTGATACATAACCATTATCAGTATTATATACAACAAAAGTTCCTGTGTGTTTTAACTGCGGATTTGCATAATCTTCAATCTCATTACCAAAACCTTCTGTCAAACCAAGAAACGTATTTCTCAGAATCTCAATAAATATATCCTGAACAGAACTATTTGTGTATATTTCTGTAATTTCTCTATTTGGCATAACATTCATTAGCGAAATAAATTGCGCCGGATTTATAGGAACCATATATTCCGAATCTCTATTATTTCCATAAAATTCTTGAGGAAGACCTCTTAATCCAAAAGTCGGAATATTTTCAATACCGAGATCTATAAGCCTTTTTTCAAAAGATTTAATCCCGCTTTCAATATTAGAACCTTTAAAAAAATCAATATCAATTTTTTCTTCAAGCTTTAAATCTTCTGCCTTATACAACATATCAGGAGTAAGCGGTTTTGCCGACTCAGTAATTATGTCTGCCGTCTCCTGCAAATCATTTTCACCGACTTCTATGACAACATTATCTGAATCTTTCGTTGTTAACCGAGCATGCCTGATACCGCTTAAAAATTGTTTTATTTTGTTTATAAAAGACGTGTTATCTAATAAAAGATAACCTGAAAATATAAGCAACGAAAATGGCAATAACATACCGATTAATAAAAGTGAATTTGTTGAGCCTTGGATATATGAAAAAATAAGTCCTGCTAAATACAACACGCCCGTTATTCCAAATCCGATATATTTAAAAAGGCTTAACGTTTCTTGCTTTTTAAAACCGTTTATTATTGCTTTATTATCAACGCCAAATTCAGTATTCATTGCTTCAGCAAACAATTCAATAAAATTTTTAGTATTTTCGGTCTGTGAATTATCCTTATCAAATATTCCGCCTTTAATAAATTTGACGGCAGTTTTAGCAATAATTTGCCAATCTCCAAGCTGTTCATCTATAAATTCAAAACTTTTGCGAACCGTAGATATCATTTTTCTTGCCATATCATGCGATTCTACTTCTTTCTTTTTAGTATTTAAAAATAGTTTTACCGGAGAATAGCCTCTTCTCCAAGCATTATCGCTATCAAAGATTGAATCCGCCGCACAAGCAACAACATCGGCAAAAAATTCATGCATAGTTTTTTCAGTTTCAGCGTCATAAGATGTAAATCCTAAAATATTTAAATAAATATGACCTAACTCATGGGCTATAACTTCAAGACTTAAAGAATAATCGGTTTCATCAAAAATCAAATTTGAATTAGCCGCAGCTTTAACTTTATATTTTCCTTCCCCTTCAATTCCTTCCGGCCACTTATTCACAATTATGGCTTTTGCAATTTTGTTATATATCCCCTTATTGTAATATAATGCCGGGAAAATATTTTCTTTTTTCAAGTTTGAAGTAACAGCAAGATTTATTCCGGCAATAACTGCCTGTAAATCAAAATCATTTTCTATACTGATTTTACCGGCTTTAAATTGTTCAATAAATTCTGCCGCTATTGCGTCTACTTTAGGAAGACCTATAAGAGAAGGAGCGTTTAATAATGCAAAAAGAGTTAATCTGATATCTTCGGCTTCCTCTTTTATTATTTTTAATAATTCACCCTCATCTTTATTCGCAATTTCAAAATATTTCATTTCTCTGTCAGTCAATAACTCTTTGCTCAATAATTCCGCTTTTTTGTCTTCTGATAATAGTCCGAAATTCTTCGCGATACTATTATTTAAATTTGCTATATCTTCCTGATAACCTGCTGTTTTATTCATAGCCGGTCTGTTTTCAGTAAGTTGTTTTCTCTTATAAATTTCATATTCTGCAACGTCCTTATCTGATAACGATTTATCTATACTGTATTGTTCTAACAATCTGTAAACAAGATTATTGTGACTTATATTTCTAAAAGCAAAACAACCGAAGTAATCCACAGCATTCTCACCTACATTTATATTAGCAGCCTGGGCTATTCTGCTGCAGACTCCGGAGTATGCACTATTTTTACTTTTCAAAACATATTCCAAATTAATGCCTGCTAATACAACTTTTAAATCAAAGTCATTATCTATACTTATTTTACCGGCTTCATATTCGTCTGCAAATTTCTTTCCTAATTTTTCAAAATCA